>SWCC01004826.1_pt1 | contig 219869 bp, 185 predicted proteins | sample 4692971 | NCBI WGS metagenome assembly SWCC01 (sample SAMN10267277, study PRJNA491770) | bioreactor metagenome | isolation source: DHS bioreactor inoculated with subseafloor sediment | place: Japan: off Shimokita Peninsula | collected 2006-08
AAAAAAAACCCACCGGCCGCAGGCCGATGGGTCAAGCTATCTTCGGTGGGCAATTCGCGGGAGAGGGATCGCTGCCTCACCGAAGAATCCGATTTCAGAGCGCCCTGAGCAGTTCAGGTACGACAGCGAAGAGATCACCGACCAGCCCATAGTCAGCGACCTGGAAGATAGGAGCCTCGGGATCCTTGTTGATCGCCACGATCACCTTGCTGTCCTTCATGCCGGCAAGGTGCTGAATCGCGCCGGAAATACCAATTGCGAAATACACCTGAGGCGCCACAACCTTGCCGGTCTGACCAACCTGATAATCGTTAGGCACAAAGCCAGCATCAACGGCTGCACGACTGGCGCCGAGTGCTGCACCAAGCTTGTCGGCGAGCGGCTCAAGCATCTCACGGTAACTCTCACCGCTTCCAAGCCCTCGTCCACCCGAAACGATAATGCTCGCCGCGCCAAGCTCCGGACGCTCGCTCTTAGTCAGCTCACGAACAACCAGGCGTGTCATTCCCAGGTCGTCGCGTTCGGCCACCGCTTCAACGACGGCACTCCCGCCTAATCCTGCAGGCTCGAACATGGTCGTGCGTACCGTGATCACTTTGACCGAATCGCAACTCTGCACAGTTGCAATCGCATTTCCTGCGTAAATCGGACGCTGAAAGGTGTCAGCCGAATCGACTGCACTGATTTCGGAGATCTGCGCAACATCCAGCATTGCAGAGACCCTAGGGCAAAGGTTTTTGCCTGCTGGCGTCGCGGCCGCAAGAATATGGCTGTACCCCTCTGCGATCGCCACGACCAAGTCAGCGATGTTCTCGGCAGTCTGCGCTTCGTAATGCAGAGCCTCTGCATGTAGCACTTTCGCAACGCCTGCAATTGCCGCCGCCTGAGACACAACGCCGGCGCAGCCGCTACCGGCAACGAGCACATGTACTTCGCCACCAATCTTCGCCGAGGCCCCAACTGTGTTAAGTGTGGCGCCCTTCAGCGTGTGGTTGTCGTGTTCGGCAATAACAAGAATTGTCATCAGATCACCTTTGCTTCGTTCTTTAGTTTTTCGACCAGCGTAGCCACATCTGGCACCATCACACCGGCGCTACGCTTGGGTGGCTCTCCCACTCGAAGCGTCTTCAGGCGTGGCGTCACATCGACACCAAGGTCCGCTGGCGCGATTGTTTCCAAGGGCTTCTTCTTCGCCTTCATAATGTTGGGCAAGGTCGCATAGCGAGGTTCATTCAGTCTCAAATCCGTGGTCACGACAGCTGGCAGCGGCATCTCCAGCGTCTCTAGACCGCCGTCGATTTCGCGGGTTACCGTGACCTTTTCGCCGCTAATCACCACTTTGGAGGCGAAAGTCGCCTGCGGCCAGCCTGCGAGCGCAGCAAGCATTTGCCCGGTCTGGTTCGCATCATCGTCGATCGCCTGCTTACCCAGGATGACCAGGTGCGGCGCTTCCTTGTCACACAGCGCCTTCAGCAGTTTTGCCACAGCAAGCGGCTGCAACTCGATGTCTGTTTCAACCAGGATGCTGCGGTCCGCGCCAATGGCCATGGCGTTGCGCAGGGTTTCCTGACACTGGGCAACGCCGCAGGACACTGCGATGACCTCGGTCGCAATACCAGCCTCCTTGAGCCGCACGGCCTCTTCCACCGCGATCTCGTCGAAGGGGTTCATGCTCATCTTTACGTTGGCAAGCTCGACGCCGCTGCCGTCACCCTTGACGCGCACCTTGACGTTGTAATCGACCACGCGCTTGACGGGTACGAGGATCTTCATTGTTTACTCCATGCAATTTTCATGTTCAACCGGCCATGGCGAACGCTCAGGCCAGCACCTCAAACGGCACACCTGTCTTGGCTCGAACTTCCTCGAGGCTGACGCCTTCATGGAGATCCTTCAGCACAAGCCCCTGACCGGGAATGACGTCGAAGACGCACAGATCGGTGATGATCATGTTGACGCAGGCCTTGCCCGTAATCGGCAAGGTGCAGTGCGGAACAATCTTGGGCATGCCGTCCTTGGAGCAGTGCTCCATCAGCACGATTACGCGCCGCACGCCAGACACCAGATCCATCGCACCGCCGGGCCCCTTCACCATCTTGCCGGGGACCATCCAATTTGCGATATCACCCTGGTCCGTCACTTCGAGTGCGCCAAGGATTGACAGATCCACATGACCGCCGCGAATCATCGCAAAGGAATCAGCACTGGAAAAAAAGCTGCCTCCCGGGATCGCGGTGATGGTCTGCTTACCGGCGTTGATCAGGTCGGGATCTACCGCCTCAGCAGACGGGAAAGGACCAATACCCAGCAGGCCGTTCTCGGACTGCAGGGTGACGTTGATTCCGGGCGGGATGAAGTTCGCCACCAGGGTCGGAATTCCGATTCCAAGGTTCACGTAGTAACCGTCGCGCAGCTCCTTGGCAGCCCGCTGCGCCATCATCAGCCTGGTAGCCGATTCCTTCCTGGAGGCTGCTGCACCCTGAACGGTCCGGAACTCAATGCGTTTCTCGTAGCTGGGGCCAAGGACGATCCGGTCGACGTAGATGCCAGGCGTTTCGATATCGTCCGGATCAAGCTCGCCGACTTCGACCAGTTCTTCGACCTCAGCCACGGTCACTCTGCCGCAGGTGGCAATCATCGGGTTGAAGTTGCGTGCGGTCTTCCTGTAGACGAGGTTGCCCGCCTTGTCGCCCTTCCACGCTTTAACGATGGCAACGTCCGCTGAGATGGCTTCCTCTAGGACGTACTCCTTACCACCAAAAGATCGCAGATCTTTCCCTTCGGCCAGCAGCGTGCCGTAACCAGTCCGCGTGTAGAAACCGGGAATGCCGGCCCCGCCCGCCCTGAGCTTTTCGGCCAAAGTGCCCTGAGGCGTGAGCTGCAGTTCAAGCTCTCCAGAGAGAACCTGACGTTCGAACTCCTTGTTCTCACCAACATAGGAGGCAATCACCTTCTTGACCTGCCGGTTCTGAAGCAACAAACCCATCCCAAAGTCATCCACACCGGCATTGTTGCCGACGATAGTCAGCTCTTTTACGCCACTGTCGCGCAAGGCAACGATAAGATTCTCAGGGATGCCACACAGCCCAAACCCGCCTGCTGCAACCGTCATTTCGTCATGAAGCAGGCCCGCGAGCGCGCCTGACGCAGATGCAAAAACTTTGTTCATGGTTCTCTCAGTCGGTGAAATCGAAAGGGGAAACAACGTAAGGGGACCCCGCTCAAACAGTCAGGCCCGCAGTGCCTCCCGTACCTCCCGTCCTGATGGCGCCGCGCCACCTGGGGAGTGTTTGCGGTAGTTGACCAGCAGCGCCGTTTGCCGAACATGCGCCTCATGCATGTTTCGCTCTTTGACATGGCCATAGCCCCTGATCATCTCGGGCACGCGTGCCAGATCGATCGCAAAGGAAAGATTTTCTGCAGTGAGTGAGGTGGAGAATTCTTCAATCAAGGCCAGGTAGTCCGCCACCAGTCGACGCTCCTGACGACGCTCCTCTGTTCGCCCGAACGGATCCAGCGCTGTGCCACGCAAGCCTTTGAAGCGCGCAAGCAGCTTGAAGGCGCCCATCATCCAGCTGCCATAGCGACGCTTCAGCAGATGCCCGTCGGCATCACGCTTCGCACTAAGGGGCGGTGCCAGATAGAAATTGAGCTGATAGTCGCGGCCGGGCTCGCCCTCGAACTGCTGGCGCAACTGGTCGAGGAAAACCGGATCAGCATGCAGACGCGCAACCTCGTATTCATCCTTGTACGCCATCAGCTTGGCCAGGTTGCAAGCGACCGCATCGGTCAATTGCAGCTTGCCAGTCCCGACCACGTGCTGCTCTGCTTCGCGCACGCTTGCAACGGCATCGCTGTAGCGCCGTGCATACCTTTCATTCTGATAGGCAGTCAGCAACTCGATCCGGCGCGCGATGACACGATCGAGCGATACCGGCATTTCCATGACCACCGCTTCGGTGGTGCGGGCGGCCGGTGCAGCAGGCAGTGCAGAGCGATCATGCGCAGCAAGCCGCCCCCACTCGAATGCCTGCTTGTTCTTCTCTACGGCAACCGCGTTGAGTTCGATTGCGCGCAACAGCGCGTCCTTGCCCAGCGGCAACCATCCCTTCTGCCATGCATAACCAAGCAACAAAGGATTGGCGTAAAGCGTATCGCCGAGCAATTGGAGCGCGAGTGCATTCGCATCGATGAATTCGCAGTCCTCGCCAACGCCAGCACGGATGTCATTCTCTGCAGCCACCCCGGGAAACTTCCAGTCCGGATTGGAGAGAAACTCCGCAGCAGGTGTCCTTGCGCTGTTGACCACCGCGCGGGTCAATCCTTGTCGCACCTTCGACAAGACCTCGCCCGAGGCCGATACGATCTCGTCGCAGCCGATCAGCACGTTCGCTTCGCCGGTCGCGATCCGGGTGGCATGAATCTCTTCCGGTGTCGCCGCCACCTGAACGTGGCTCATCACCGCCCCGCCCTTCTGTGCCAGACCGGTCATATCGAGTACGGTGACACCCTTGTTTTCGAGGTGCGAGGCCATGCCGATGAGTGCACCGATGGTGACGACGCCCGTCCCACCAACTCCGGTCACGACGATTCCGCAAGGCTTGTCGAGCAACGGAAGAACTGGCTCGGGAACCACGATCGACTGCCCAGTGCGGCTCGCTTCAACCGCAGGCGGCTTGCGCAACTGGGCGCCCTCGGCCGTGACGAAGCTCGGGCAGAAACCCTTAAGGCACGAAAAATCCTTATTGCACGAACTCTGGTTGATCTTGCGCTTGGTGCCGAGTGGCGTTTGCACCGGCTCCACCGACAGGCAGTTGGACGCCACTGAGCAGTCGCCGCAGCCTTCGCATACGGCTGGATTGATAAAGGCGCGACGTGCCGGGTCGGGATACTCACCACGCTTACGGCGGCGGCGCTTTTCGGTGGCACAAGTCTGGTCGTAGATCAGGATCGACACATCCTGCAACTCGCGCAACTGCTTCTGCAGCGCATCTAATTCGTCTCGATGGTGCACCGTCACGTGCTCAGGCAAGCCTTTGCGCTCCGAATACTTCTCCGGCTCGTCAGTAACGATCAGAATCCGGCCGGCACCTTCCGCAGCTACCTGACAGGCAATCTGGGGCACGGTAAGCGTTCCATCAACCGGCTGACCACCTGTCATGGCCACTGCATCGTTAAACAGAATTTTGTACGTGATGTTTGCGCCTGCTGCGATGGCGGCGCGGATCGCGAGCATCCCGGAGTGAAAGTAGGTACCGTCTCCCAAGTTTACGAATACATGTTTGTCGCCGGAGAAATGCATCTGCCCCAGCCAGCTCACACCCTCCCCCCCCATCTGGGTGAAGGTCTCCGTGCTGCGATCCATCCACATCGCCATGTAGTGACAACCGATTCCGGCGAGCGCTCGCGAGCCTTCGGGGACGCGGGTGGAAGTGTTGTGCGGGCACCCTGAGCAGAACCATGGTTTGCGCTCGACGGTAATGCGCGGGCGTGCGGCCTCGCGCTCTTTGGCCTCGATCACCTCAATCCGCGCCATCAAGCGGGCATGCACATCGTCAGGCAGACCAACCCGATCAAGCCGTAGCGCAATTGCCTTGGCGATGATCGCAGGCGACAGTTCGTAACGCGCCGGTAGCAGCCATTGCCCACGCGGCACTGACCATTCGCCGCCTGCATTGTTGCGCTCATCAAACTTCCCGTAGATACGGGGACGGACATCCTCACGCCAGTTGTACAGTTCTTCCTTCAGCGCGTATTCGAGAATCTGGCGCTTTTCCTCGACCACCAGAATTTCTTCGAGTCCGGTCGCAAACTCGCGTGCATCCTGCGCGTCGAGCGGCCAGACGCAACCCACCTTGAAAAGTCGGATGCCGATGCGCTGACAGGCTTCCTCGTCTAGACCAAGATCGGTCAGCGCCTGACGCACATCGAGATAAGCCTTGCCCGCGGCCATGATGCCAAGGCGCGCATTAGGCGAATCGATCACAACCTTGTTGAGTTTGTTGGCACGGATGTACTCGAGCGCGGCGTACCACTTGTAATCGAGCATGCGCGCTTCCTGCGCTAGCGGGGTATCGGGCCAGCGGATGTTCAGTCCCCCCTCGGGCATCTCGAAATGCTCGGGGATCACTATCTTCAAGCGTTCCGGGTCGATATCGACCGAGGCCGAGGACTCAACCACGTCGGTCACGCACTTCATCGACACCCATAGGCCCGAATAACGGCTCATCGCCCAGGCGTGCAAACCGAAGTCGAGGTATTCCTGAACATTGGCCGGATACAGCACCGGGATACCGCAGGCAATGAGAAGGTGTTCCGACTGGTGTGCGACCGATGACGACTTGGCCGCGTGATCGTCGCCTGCCAGCATCAGCACCCCGCCATGTGGCGAAGTTCCAGCGGCATTGGCGTGCTTGAGCACATCGGCCGAACGATCAACACCCGGCCCCTTTCCGTACCACATGCCGAACACCCCATCGCGCTGAGCATTGGCATAAAGATTGACCTGCTGCGTACCCCAAACTGCGGTTGCGGCAAGATCCTCGTTCAGACCCGGCTGAAAGACCACATCGTGGCTGGCAAGATGTTTCTTGGCCTTCCACAAGGCCAGGTCAAGCCCGCCGAGCGGAGACCCACGGTAGCCCGAGATATACCCAGCAGTGTTCAGCCCGGCAAGCCGGTCACGCTCTTTCTGCAGCATCGGCAGTCGCGCGAGAGCCTGGGTGCCGCTGATATACACCCGTCCAACTGCCTTGGTGTACTTGTCGTCAAGACTGACCGACGCCATGGCCCCTGCGGCCTCTGCAGAAAGTGGTGAGTTCATCCGTGTCTCCAGCTCTTCATTATTTGAACATATAGTAGAAACATGTTCATCTATCGTAAAGTCACGAATAATGAGTTCTGGTATCAGGAAAACAGATGTCAGCAGATAACAGTGTCACCCTGCGCCAACTGCGCTACTTCGTCGCCGCAGCCGAAACGGGACAGTTCTCAATGGCCGCCACTCGAGCCCATGTCTCCCAATCGGCCATCACCAACGCAGTGCTGTTGCTGGAAGCCTCGCTTGGTGTGCGCCTTTTCGACCGAAAACCGCACGGAGTCAGCCTCACCGCGGAAGGTCACGGCTTCTATCAACGCACCCGTCACATTCTTGATTCGCTTGAAGATGCGTTGCGCGAACCTCGTTTCCAGGCCCACCACCTCAAGGGCGCGATCCGAATCGGCGCCTCCTACACCGTGCTCGGCTACTTTCTTCCTCCCCTGCTCGCTCGTTTCCGCGCCAACTATCCCGACCTTGGACTGGACCTGCGCGACATGAACCGCGCCGAGATCGAGAAAGCTGTAGAGAGCGAAGAGATTGAACTCGGCGTCGTCATCCTCTCCAACGTCACCGAACGCGAACGCTTTGGCCACCACGTCTTGTTGCGATCGCGGCGTCAGCTATGGACCTCAGCCGACCACCCCTTGCTGCAAAAGGACAATGCCGCACTGGAAGACATCGCCGCCTACCCCTACATTCAGATCACCGTAGACGAAGGCGAACGCTCCACGCAGCGCTACTGGCAAGCCCGAGGTATCGCTCCCGACATCGCCTTCCGCACCGGCGCAGTAGAAGCCCTGCGCGGCCTGATCGCCCACGGCTTCGGCGTCACCATACTGTCGGACATGATGTATCGCCCGTGGTCCCTCGAAGGAAAGAAAATCGAATCCCGCCCCATCCTCGACGTTGTGCCCGACATGGAGGTGGGACTGATCTGGAAACGAGGCGCCGAACTAGCTCGTCCAGCGGATGCGTTCAGGCAGTTTTTGATTCAGACATGTGGGAGTTGAGGGGTCATCGACGGCTGCTGATCGGCCTGGCCAACTTCAGCGAAATGACCGATGAGCAGTGGGACACGACTATCCAAAGCAAGATGGTCGGCCAGATCAATCTGGTGAATGTGGGGCTGAACTACATCAACGATAGCGGTTCGTTTACGCTGATTTCGGGCATTCTCAATGTCAAACCCATTCCTATGGCAATCGCGGACGCCACCACCAACGGCGCCATCGACACCTTCGTACAGTGCGTAGCACACGAGCTTCCGCGCCAGGTTCGCATCAACGTGGTCAGCCCTACAGTTCTGGAAGATGCATGGGACGTATATCGGGAAATGATGCCAGGCTTCCAGCCTGTCCCTGGGGCGCTGGTCGGCAAGGACTTCGAGCATTCGGTTGATGGCTTCATCACCGGAAAGGTTATCTTCGTCGACGCCTGACGAAACGTTCCCGCGCTACTCAAAGCAGCCTGTGGCAGGTTAAGAGGGCACCGACTTAAAATAATCAGGTCGGACGCGACGCCCCCCGGAATTGAGTAGCGCATGAGATTGGAATCCATTCCCAAGCGACAAGGAGATTGGATTTGAAGAGACGTTTTGCCGAAAAGCGGATCATCGATTTCCTGCGGGAAGCCAAAGCGCGTTTTCCCGTTGCGGACCTGTCTGTGCCACAAGCACGCTTTCTCGAAAGCCAGCTACTACCTCTGGCGCAGCAAGTTTGGCTGAACTGCGCGCACGGGCTAAACGACGAGTTTTAACGTGGAGCTGCCATTCAAATGACTGTCATTGAAGATCGGTGACCGTCGGCTCATGGCCGGATCCGTCCCTCAGAACAATCACGTTGATGGACTGCTATAGCCAGGTCCCTGATCGTCAGAGCAGGACGGATGTCGGTTCCGCTGTTCAGCACTTGAGCCCAACAGCGGAACAGGGGCACAAACAGGAGTTCAGGAAGGAAAGCCGCGGTCATATGTGGGATGCCGTTCAAGACCTCCGGGAGACTGATCTCAACCGCGGTTCGCGGGCCAGCGCCTCGCACCAGGCCGCGCACACGGAATGCAGGTGCTGGGTCACTCAGTCCTGCAGTGCGCGCCGGCGCTCGTGATCTTGTGGCTCCAGATTGCCGCAACCTGCCCCATCGCAACACCCAGCGTTGCGGATTGATGCAGGAGTGCGCGGCCCTGCAGACCTGCGCTCAGGATCAGCAGAACGCTGACTTGCTCCACCACCGGGACCGGCGCCGCTTGCTCCTGCTCAAGGCAGGCGCGAACGCGCGTCCCATCGGCGTTCGTCATCAAGCCACAGGGAATGCGGATGAAAGTACCTTGGGCTTCAGTTTCAACGATGCGCAGGGTGAGCAGGACCTTGGTTGAGCTGACGATGAGGCATCCGGATCACGCCGCACGCAGATCATTTCTTGTGCAGATTGGTCAGCTTTTCAGTGCTTTCCTTGAGGTCTTCCCATGCTTTATCCATGTTGGCCTTGACCTGATCCCAGGCATCATCTGACGCACTCTTCAGCGTGGACAGGCGCTCCCACGCTTCGTCCCGTTTGGCCTGCAATGCGTCCAGATTCTTTTCGTACTGAGCCTTCATCTGCGCTTCCCACTGCTCGGCACTGGCCTTGAATGGCTCCATCTTGGCCTTCCATTCGTTCAACTGCTTTTCCATCAGCGCCAGATACTCTTCACGTTTTGCCATGATGTGTCTCCTTGCATCGATCCCGCGGCCACCGCAAACAGTGCGGTCCAAAACACGGAGCAGACTCCTTGCAGCCCGCAACCACTCATACGTCGTCCGCCTCCAGATGCATCACGAGCCCGAGATCGGAAGGCGATTCGAGCCATACGAGCATGCCCGTCGCCATGCAAAGGCCGCGTTGCCCGCCTGCGTGCAGAACGTCGATGGGCAGATCGTCAGCTGCTTCCTGCTTTACTGGGAGAGCGTAAGGCGCTGTCACTCGCCCGTATGTCCGCTACCGAACAGAAGCGCGGCAGCATGGCGGATCAGGGCTCGGCAACAAACCAGGCGCCGCAAACCTCGCGACATGAAGTACCCACTCATGCCAGCAAAGAAAAAGCCCGCAGTTACGCGGGCTTCGTTTGCCTTTCGTGCTGCCAGGAAGCAGTCACAGACGTCGAATCATTCCCACTCGATCGTCGCAGGCGGCTTGCCGGAGATGTCATACACCACCCGGTTGATGCCCCGCACTTCGTTGATGATCCGGTTGCTGACCTTGCCGAGCAGGCTGTGCGGCAGTTCCGCCCAGTGCGCGGTCATGAAGTCCTGCGTCTGCACCGCACGCAGCGCCACCACGTACTCGTAGGTGCGGCCGTCGCCCATCACGCCGACGCTCTTTACCGGCAGGAACACCGCAAACGCCTGGCTGGTCTTGTCGTACCAATCCGAGGCACGCAGTTCGTCGATGAAGATCGCATCGGCACGGCGCAGCAGATCGGCGAACTCGGACTTCACCTCGCCGAGAATCCGCACTCCCAGACCCGGACCGGGGAAAGGATGGCGATACACCATGTCATGCGGCAATCCCAGCGCAACGCCGAGTTCGCGGACCTCATCCTTGAACAGTTCGCGCAATGGCTCGAGCAGCTTCAGGCCGAGTGTCTCGGGCAGGCCACCAACGTTGTGGTGGCTCTTGATCGTGTGCGCCTTCTTGTTCTTGGCACCGCCGGATTCGATCACATCCGGATAGATCGTACCCTGCGCCAGCCACTTGGCCTTGGGCAGCTTCTTCGCTTCGGCCTGAAAAACCTCAACGAACTCGCGGCCGATGATCTTGCGCTTCTGCTCCGGGTCGGTGACGCCCTTGAGGTGACCAAGGAACTGCTCAGACGCATCGACGTGGATCACCTTCGCATGCAGGCGTCCGGCAAACATCTCCATCACCATCTTGCCTTCGTTCAGACGAAGCAGACCATGATCGACGAACACGCAGGTCAGCTGATCACCGATGGCGCGGTGAATGAGCGCCGCGGCGACAGAAGAATCAACACCACCGGAAAGGCCCAGAATGACTTCCTCGTCACCGACCTGCTCCCGAATACGCTCCACGGCTTCAGCGATATAGTCAGGCATGTTCCAGTCATGACCGCAGCCACAGATCTCATGAACGAAACGGCCGATGATTTCCTTGCCCTTGATCGTGTGGGTAACCTCGGGATGGAACTGCACGCCGTAGAAACCCCGATCTTCGTCTGCCATCGCGGCGATCGGCGTGGATTCGTTACTGCCAATGATCTTGAACCCGGGCGGCAAACCGGTGACCTTGTCGCCGTGACTCATCCACACATCAAGCAGGCCGTGACCAGCTTCATTGCTGCGATCCTGAAGATCTGTGAACAGCTTGGAGTGCCCCTGCGCGCGCATCTCGGCATAGCCGAACTCGCGCGTCGTGGAACTCTCGACCTTTCCGCCAAGCTGCGACGCCATGGTCTGCATGCCGTAGCAGATACCCAGCACGGGTACACCTGCCTCGAACACGGCCTGCGGCGCACGCCAGTCTGCCGCCTCGTACACCGAGTTCGGCCCGCCCGAAAGGATGATGCCGTCAGCGCCGAACTCGCGCACGAACTCGTCGCTAACATCGTAGGGATGAAGCTCGCAATAGACCTGCTGCTCACGCACACGGCGCGCGATCAGCTGGGAAACCTGGGAGCCGAAATCAAGAATGAGGATTTTCTGGTGGGACATGACTGCCTCAAAATGAAGAAAGGCGGCCCGAGGCCGCCTGTTCCGGTTCAGAAACGCACTTAGCCGACGTGGTAGTTGGGTGCTTCCTGGGTAATCTGAACATCGTGCACATGCGACTCGCGTACGCCCGCCGAAGTAATCTCGACGAACTGGGCACGATCGTGCATGGCGGGAATGTTCTCACAACCGAGGTAACCCATCGAAGCACGCAAGCCACCGACCAGCTGGTGGATCACGGCGCCGACCGAACCCTTGTACGGAACGCGTCCCTCGATGCCTTCGGGCACGAGCTTGTCGATGTTGGCCGAACTGTCCTGGAAGTACCGGTCTGCAGCGCCCTTTTCCATCGCACCGAGCGAACCCATGCCACGATAGGACTTGTACGAACGGCCCTGGAACAGGACCGTTTCACCGGGCGCCTCTTCGGTACCGGCAAACAGACCGCCAAGCATCACCACGTTGGCACCGGCTGCGATCGCCTTGGCGATGTCACCCGAATAACGGATGCCGCCGTCGGCAATCATCGGCACACCACTGCCAAGCAGCGCACGGGCGACGTTGTCGATGGCCGTGATCTGCGGCACACCGACACCGGCAACGATACGCGTGGTGCAGATCGAACCCGGGCCAATGCCGACCTTCACGCCGTCGGCGCCGGCATCGACCAGCGCTCGTGCAGCGTCACCGGTCGCGATGTTGCCGCCAACGACCTCGACCTGCGGGAAATTCTTCTTGACCCAGCGCACCCGGTCGATCACGCCCTGAGCGTGACCATGGGCCGTATCGACCACGATCATGTCCACGCCTGCTTCAGCCAGCAGCTCAGCACGTTCTTCGGTGCCTGCGCCGACGCCGATGGCAGCCGCTACGCGCAAACGACCGAGTTCGTCCTTTGCTGCAAGCGGATGCTCGGTGGACTTCATCATGTCCTTGACCGTGATCAGCCCGCACAACTCGCCGTCGTCGTTGAGCACCAGCACGCGCTCGAGACGGTGCTTGCGCAGCAGCTCACGCGCCTCATCGAGGCTCGCGCCCTCTTTCACCGTCACCAGGCGGTCCTGCGGGGTCATGATGGCGGACACCGGTTGCTCGAGATTGCTCTCGAACCGGAGGTCGCGGTTGGTCACGATACCGACCACCTTCTTGCCGTCGATGACGGGCAGACCCGAAAACTTGTGCTGACGGGTCAGGGCCACGACTTCGCCGACCCGCATCGTCGGCGGAACGGTAATCGGGTCCTTGAGCACGCCGGACTCATGGCGTTTGACCTTATGCACCTCGGCAGCCTGTTGCTGCGGGGTAAAGTTCTTGTGCACCACACCAATCCCGCCATCCTGAGCCAGTGCAATGGCCAGACGGGACTCGGTAACGGTATCCATTGCAGCGGATACCAGCGGAATATTCAGGCGGATGTTACGGGTAACCTGACTCTGCAAGCCGACATCGCGCGGGAGAACCGTCGAGTGGGCGGGAACGAGAAGGACGTCATCAAACGTCAGCGCCTTCTGGATCACTCGCATGGCTTTTATCCTTTCGACCAAATCCGTATTATACAGAGGCCTCTCGCGCCGTGTAAGCGGTGCAGCAACCCGGAGATCTGCCTGATGATGCGTCCCGCCCTTGTTTTGATCGCACTTCTGACCGCGCTGCCGGTTTCAGCCGAAATTTTCAGTTGGAAAGACAAGGACGGAAAGGTCAATTTCTCAGACGTTCCCCCGCCGACAGGCGAAGTGAAAACCCTGCGCGAAGCCGCCCCGCGCCCTGCCACGACCACCACATCGGGCGAGCCTGTAGCAAAACCCAAGACCCTGGCTGAGAAGGAACTCGAGTTTCGGCAGCGCCGGGCGGCAGAAGCCGAAGCCCAGGCCAAGGCCGAAAAAGAGCAATCCGAGTCCGCCGAGCGCCAGCGGGTGTGCGAAGACATGCGCAACCAGCTCGCTGCGCTCAAGTCCGGGCAAAGAATCGCACGCTTCAACAGTGCGGGCGAACGCGTGATGCTCACCGATGCCGAACGCGGCAGCGAGACCGAGCGCATTCAGAAACAGATCGACGAATCCTGCAAGTAAGGCCCCGGTGCGCGCCGGAACCGGCGCTCAGGACTCTTCCGCCGGGCCGCCACCCTTCTTCATGACCTTGCCCTCGTCCGCGCGCTTCTTGCGCACGGCCTTTGGATCGGCGATCAGCGGACGATAGATTTCGACGCGGTCGCGATCGCGAAGCACCGCATCCGGCTTGGCAAGCTTGGCGTAGATGCCCAGTTTGTTCGCGCCGTTGATATCGATCTCCGGGTATTTCTGCAACAAGCCCGACGCCTCAACCGCATCGCGGACACAGGCACCTTCCTGCAGACGCACACTGACAAGCTCCTGCCGCTGCGGCAAGGCGTAGGTAACTTCGACGTTGATGGTCGCGGCCATGTTTATCCCTTCGCGTAGACCTGCGCTGCACGTTTGACGAAAGAATCGACGAAAGTGTTGGCGATGTGGTTGAACACCGGCCCCAGCACCTTTTCCAGCAGCTTGCTCGAGAACTCGTAGTGGAGGTTGAACTCCACCTTGCATGCGGTCTCGCCCAGCGCGGTGAAGCGCCAGTTGCCGTCGAGGTGATTGAACGGGCCATCGGTCAGCCGGATGATCATCTCGGTTGGCGGATGCTTTTCGTTTTCAGTGCTGAAATGCGCCTTGATGCCGTGATAGTTGATATGAATCGTCGCACCGGTGACTTTCTCGGTACGCTGATGCACTTCCGTGCCTCCACACCAGGGCAGGAACTGCGGATAGTCTTCGCAACGATCCACCAGTTCAAACATCTGGGCGGGCGTGAATTCGATCAGAACCAGTTTCTTGACGTCGGCCATCGGGTATCGGGCGATCCAGTCGCCGAACTGCTAAAATGCGCGATTCTACCGCAAAGGCTCGGTCCGTCATTCCGGACGAACATATCCGCCCATGAGCATCATCGACAATCGCAAGGCCTACCATGACTACTTCATTGAAGAGAAGTACGAGGCCGGGCTCGTCCTCGAGGGCTGGGAAGTCAAGGCCATCCGGGCCGGCCGCGCGAACATTAAGGAAGCCTACATCATCATGCGGGGCGAGGAACTCTTCATCCTCGGCATGCACATCACCCCGCTGACGAGCGCATCCACCCACATTCACGCCGATCCAGTCCGCACCCGCAAGCTGCTGCTGCATGGCCACGAGCTTGCCAAACTGATCGGCAAGGTCGAGCGCGCCGGCTTCACCCTCGTTCCGCTCGACCTGCACTACAACAAGGGCCGGGTGAAGGCGGAAATCGGCCTGGCGAAGGGCAAGAAGCAGTTCGACAAGCGCGAGGACGACAAGAAGCGCGACTGGGAACGCGAAAAGCAGCGCCTGATGCGGGCGAAAGGCTGATCAGACCGGCGCGGCAGGCAATCACCCTGCTCGCGCCCACCGCAGGGTTCAGGAACTGCAGGACAGCATGGAGCACCCTGCACGGTTACGTGCCCACTCGGGACGCCGGGCAGCGAAGTGCTCCCGCCCAGGCTGCACTTCGTAGGGACGCCGGAAGGTGTCCAGCAGCTCGTTCACACGCGACAGATCGCCCTGCTCCGCCGCATCGATCGCCTGCTGCGCCAGATAGTTGCGCGGCACATAGAGCGGATTGACGGCATTCATCCGCGCGCGCCTGGCCTCGGCCGGCTCGCCCCCCTGCTCCACCCGTGCGGCGTATTCCGCCAGCCAGGCTTCAAACGTCGGTCGCGATTCGGTGCGGCGACTTTCGTCGTAAAAAACATCGCCAAAAAGGTCGGCATCCGGCGCCCGCGTATCGACGTTGGCGAGTGTGCGATAGAACAGGCTCATGTCCATCTCGCCCTCGAACATCAGGCGGTGCAGGGACTCGAGCAAGGCAGCATCGCCGTCGCGCCATTCATCCAGCCCCAGCTTGGCGGCGCTCATTCTGCTGTTCTCCACCTCATAGACGTCGCCAAACAGCGCGAGCGCCCTTTCCAGCGCCGCCGCATCGCGCATTGCCGGATACAGCGCGTTGGCGAGTTGCCACAGGTTCCAGTGCGCGATCTTGGGCTGGTGACCAAAGCGATAGCGGCGCGTGCCTTCGTCCGTGGTGTTCGGCGTCCAGTCGGGGTCGAAGTTGTCGATCCAGCCGTAGGGCCCGTAGTCAATCGTGAGGCCAAGAATCGACATGTTGTCGGTGTTCATCACCCCGTGAACGAATCCGACACGCGTCCAGTGCGCCACCATCAGCGCCGTGCGACGGCACACTTCCTCGAACCAGCGTACGCGGCGCAGCGCGCCATCGCCTTCGAGTTCGGGAAAGTCACGGTCGATGGTGAAGTCGATCAGATGCCCGAGCAGATCGACCTCGCCGCGTGCGGAAAAGATCTCGAAGTTGCCGAACCGAATGAAGGATGGCGCCACCCTGCACACCACGGCGCCCGGCTCCTGCCTCGGGTTGCCGTTGTAGAACATGTCGCGCACCACCGCTTCGCCCGTGCCGACCAGTGACAGCGCGCGGGTCGTCGGCACACCCAGATGATGCATCGCTTCGCTGCACAGAAATTCGCGAATGGATGAGCGCAGCACCGCTCGACCATCCGCCCGGCGCGAATAGGGCGTCGGCCCGGCGCCCTTGAGCTGCAGCTCCCAGCGCTGCCCCTTGCCGTTGATTGTCTCGCCAAGCGTGATGGCACGGCCGTCACCGAGCTGGCCCGCCCAGTTGCCGAACTGGTGTCCGCCGTAGCAGGCCGCGTAAGGCTCCATGCCCGTCAGCAGGCGGTTGCCACCGAAGACCTCGGCGAACATTGGGTCCGCCACATCGCTTGCGTCCCAGCCGAGAAGCGCAGCAACTTCGGGCGACCATGCAAGCAGCCGTGGCTGGCTGACAGGGGTTGGATCGACTCGCGAGTAACACGCCCCCTGCACCTGCCGCAGCCGGCTTCCGGTCTCAGGGTCGGCAGGAAGTTCGCGAACGAAGCGATTGTCGAACTGGAGGTCTTTCATGGGGCTGGGCATTGGAGCGTCCAAAATGATGTCCTGTTGTTGAAGCATGGCCTGAACCTGAGCGCTCTTGCGTCAAGCAGGCCCGCGCGACCCGCAGGTTCGTGGGCGTTGCTTCGTTTTCGATAAGGGATAGAACCTTAATCCGTTGATGAGTTCGATGCCCGCCTGGGCTGAGCCATGTGCCGTGGAAGCAAGAAACGGGCAGCGCGCGGAAAGCCCCAGTCAATCCACCGCATCAGACCTCAGACAGCGTGAGGGTCAGCGCCGTGGATCGAAGGCATCGCGAACCACGTCCGCGAACAGGTTGGCCGCAAGCACCAGCACGAACATGAAGGCGAACGCGGCAGCGAGAGACCACCAGACCATCGGCTCACGGGCGAGTTCGGCCCGCGCCATGTTGATCATGGTGCCAAAACTGATCGTTGTCGGGTCCACGCCAATTCCGACATAGGACAACACCGCTTCCGCGAGCACCAGTCCCGAGAAGTCCATGACCAGCGCAATCATCACGATATGCATGACATTGGGCAGGATGTGACGCCGCAGGATGGTCGCGGTGCTGGCGCCGAACGCACGTGCGGCCTGAACGTACTCCAGCTCACGCAGTTTCAGGGTCTCGCCGCGCAACAGTCTGCACAAGCCAGTCCAACTCGTAATGCCGAGAATAAAACACAAGGCCAGCAAGCGCGCGTCCGAGCGTTCGGCCGCGGTTTCGAACCAGTCGGGGTGCGTGTCGATCACCACCTGCATCATCAGCACCGCCGCCGCGATCAGCAAGACCCCCGGGATCGCATTCAGAACCGTGTACAGATACTGGATGGCATCATCGACCCAGCCGCCCAGATACCCGGCTGCAATCCCGAGCGCAACGGCGAATGGCAGCATGACCAGCGTGGTGATGGTGCCGATGACGAGCGCGGTGCGCACGCTCTTGAGCGACAGGTAGAGCACGTCCTGTCCCACCTTGTCGGTCCCGATCACGTGATAGAGCGGCGCAAGCACATAGGCCGCAGCCACCAGCAGCGAAATCAATGCTGTGGTAACCAGCGCAGCGCGCCACGCAAGCGTTGTGTGCCCGCAAAGTATGGCTCGCAGCGCGTCCCCATAACGCCCCTGGCGTCCCCGCCCCACGACGAGGGTGAGCACCGTCAGCATTGCAAGCATCGCGATGCCGGCATGACTCAGGATGGTCACAAGGTGCTGCGCCAGGTCAGCGGCAATCGAAGCCCCTTCGGGAAGGTGGCTGCCACCGTGCTCCAGGCGCGGGTAGATCCGGGTCTGCCCGCCGCCGGCGAGCTCAACCGTTTCACGCTGGTAGAGGCGGTCGGCGAAAGGGGCCGAGTAGGTTTTCTCGGTGCGCAGTCGCAGGGGCGCCAATGCGTGGTCCAGCACGCTCAGCACTTCGGATGAGTAGATTGTTGCGGCGTCCGGCTGGCCCTCGACCGGCGGCAAGGCCGCACGGAAGTGCATGCTGTCGAGCAATCCGATCACGACGAATGCCATCAAAACGGTCATCGATGCCATTCCCGCCGGACGCTGCCCGACCTTGCGCCAGGCCGCGCGCAGCGGTTCGTGGCGGCGGACATGCAGGGTCATCAACAGCGCGCCAGCCACCAGCACAAAGAGCAGGAGATCGGTCCACAACAGGACGGGCTGAAAATCCATGGCTACTCCAGCCTTACACGCGGATCGACCAGCGTGTATGAAAGGTCAGTCAGGATCAGGCCGATGATGTAGAGCACCGACCCGATGAACACCATCGCGCGCACGACCGCAAAGTCCTGCGCGTTGATCGCATCGATGGTGTAGCTGCCGAGGCCGGGGATGGCGAAAAAGGACTCGACCAGCAGACTGCCCATGAACAGCAGCGGGATGACCACGACAACGCCGGTGAGCACCGGGATCAGGGCGTTGCGCAGGACATGGCCGAACAGCACCCTGAGCTCGGACAAGCCCTTGGCGCGGGCGGTGCGCACGTAGTCCCGCGAGATCTCCTCGAGGAAGATGGTCCGGTACCAGCGCGCACTTGACCCCAGACCGGCGATCACGCTGATGAGAACCGGCAGCACCAGGAAGCGGAAGGCGTCCAGCCCGCCTGCATAGCCCGAAATTGGCACCAGCGCCCACAGCTTGGACACAAGCCACTGACCTCCGATGATGTAGAACAGGCTCGAGACCGACATCATTGCCACGCACAGCACCACGCCCCAGAAGTCGAGGTAGCTCGCGCGAAAGAAGACCAGCAGCAGGGCGAAGGTGATCGATGCAAACAGGCTCAGCAGGAAGGTCGGCAACGCAATGGCAAGCGAAGGCCCCATCCGGTCCAGAATCTCGGTGGCGATATCACGGCCGTCGTCTGCGCGCCCGAAATCGAGTGCGAACATGCGCAGCGACTTGTCGAAGAACAGGGTTTCGGTAATACGGGCCGTCCCGGTCTTCGTCTCGTTGATGAACATCGGCTTGTCGTAGCCGCGATCAACCTTCCAGCGCTCGATCGCCTCCGGGGTCGCACGCTTGACGCCAATCTGCATTCGCGCCATGTCGTCTGGCGAGTTCACCACGAAGAAAAGCAGGAAGGTGATCAGATTCACCCCGATCAGGATCGGGATCGCATACAGCAATCGGCGCAGCACGTAGCCCAGCATCAGCGCGCCCCCCGCTTCACAGGTACATCCACCGCAGTGGCCCGTTCATGCCGCCGCCAGTGCAGCAGCGCGGGCAGGATGATCAGCGCCAGCAGCAGCCCGACCACGGCGAGCGGCCAGCGCACAGGCCGGTTCCACTGCGCACGCGCCTGTTCGCGGGCGGCCACGTCCACTCGCTGGTACTTGAGCGTGTTGCGGACGATCGAACCCGGCTTGCGGTTGTACACCCAGCCATGCTGCAGCGAATAGGACTTGGGGTGAAAACCGAACAGCCACGGCGCATCGTGCTGCAGGATCGCGACCATGCGGTCGATGACGGCCTGCCGCGCAGGCCCGTCCGGCATCACCTTCATGCGGTCAAACAGGCGGTCGTACTCGGGGTTGAGGTAGTTCGATCCGTTCTGCCCCTGATAGCTGACCTTGCCCTGGGGGCCGTAAAGCAGGAACAGCAGGTTCTCGGGGTCGGGATAATCGGCGCTCCAGCCAAAGAAGAACAACTGCGCATTGCCCTGACGCACCTTGTCCTGGAAACGATTGTAATCGGTGGGGCGCACGATGAACTGCACGCCAAGTTCGCGGAACTGCTTGGCCAGCCAGTCCGAGCGCGCCTTGTCACCAAGCCCGCCCGGGGTCGTGTCGAGATGGATGATCAGCGGCTCGCCGGTCTCCGCGTTGCGCCCGTCCGGCCACCCCGCCTCCGCCAGCAGGCGTTTCGCTTCGTCACGGCTGCGGCGCACCGGCGCGCCGTCTTGCCAGGTGTAGACCACCGGATTGATACCGGCTTCGCCCTCGCGCGCGCCGAACACGCCAGGCGGAATCGGATGCATCGCAGGCACACCGCGCCCGTTGAGAAAGATGGATACGAACTCTTCCATGTCGAGCGCGATCGAGATTGCCTGCCTCAGCTTGCGGGCGCGCTCCCGCGTAGCCGGCGAAGCATCCTTGCCACCACCGACAAGCGGATCAAGGAGATTGAAACCCAGGTAGTAGACCGCGGGCGATACCGAGGTCAGCAGCCTGATACCCTTCTGCTCCATGTCCTCGGACAGGTTCACTTCACCCTGGCTGGTCATTGTCACCGCCTGATCGAAGTTGTCCGAGGACACGCCAGAAGCGTCGTAATAGCCCTGCAGGAACTTGTTCCAGTACGGAATGCCTTCACGTTCGCGCGAGAACACGACCTTGTCGACAAAAGGCAGCGGCTTGCCGCAATCGGCCAGCAAACCCGCCTCGGCATCGCCAGCCTCACCTTCGCAAGGATAGCGATCAGGCCTGAAGTTGGGATTGCGGGCGAGCACCATGCGGGAATTCGGATTGTTTTCCACCAGCATGTAGGGCCCTGTACCCACCGGCCAGCGATCGAGCGACAGATTGCGCTCGGCCATGCCGGGCTGCCCGAAGAAGCGATCCACCTCGGGCGGAACAGGCCCGAAGAATGGCATGCTCAGCCAGTACAGGAACTGCGGGTAGACGCCCTTCAGACTGATCCGGTAGGTGTAGCGATCGACCACCTCAACCCCGGCAAGCTCGAAATCCCCGACGTCGATCCAGCCCTTGGACGTTTTCCCGGCCTCGACCAGTTCCGCCTGAAGGGTCTTGAGGCCAGGCAGATACTCTGCGATCAGCTCGAAAATCGGCGAATGAAGATGGGGGTCTGCCAGCCGCTTCAACTGATGAACGAAGTCGCCCGCCTCCAGCTCGCGCGTCCCGGTCTCGGAAAAATCGGACAGCGTACGCACGCCACGCAGCGCCGCATCGTCCAGCCCCATGTAGCGGGGGGCACCGGTGTCGTCACGTGCGAAAGCCGGATGGGGCTGATACATGATGCCCGGACGGATGCGGATCTCGACCACGCTCTTCGCCACCTTGGCGGGATCTGCATCGCTCTTCAGTTCGCGGCCACCCGCATCGTAGAACCGCACGCCCGGCACCGCCTCCGCCACGGCGGGCTCCAGCACATAGGGACGTTTCAGGAAGTGATACTGCAGCGGGGGCTCGATGATCTGATAGAGGAAGGTTGCTTCGTCCTCACTGTAGGACTGCACCGGATCGAAGTGCTTCGGCTGCTGGGTGAACGCCGTGTACAGGATGTTCTGGCCGCGTTCGGCCGCCGGGTAAGGGTCGTTCAGCACGGGGCCGCAGCCTGCCGCAAGCACGCACAGCAGTGCTGCAAGGCTACGGGACCGCCTCCGGATGCAGGCCTGCGCCAATGGGATGATCGATCCTGAAATCACGTATGCCGGTCTCGTGCCATCAACTCAGAACGTAGCGCGCATCGGGCAACATCGCAGATGCAGGGACCTCGCCCAGCATCTCGCGCAAACTGGCTTCGATGCCGGCAGTCATCGCGTCAAGCGCGAGGTCGTTGGGCATGTTTCCGAAAGGCTCCTCAATTTCGTCACTGAGCGCTTCAAGCGCAAAAAAGGTGTAGGACACGAAGGCCACGACCACCGGCGTCATCAGCCCGATGCTGTCGACGAGCCCGAAGGGCAGCATCATGCAGTAAAGGTACACCGTACGGTGAAGGATGACCGAGTAGGTAAACGGCAGGGGCGTGCTTGCAATCCGCTCACAGCCGCCGAGCACATCGGAGAAACCGCCCAGGGGCGTTTCCATGCGTTGCGCAAGGATCGGTTCGATCTCGCCGCGCTCCCGCCGATCACGCACCCATTCCGCCAGCCACAAGAGCACAAGGCTGGGCGCGAACCGCGCTGCAGCCAGTCGCTCGATCCGCTCCGGAGGAATCAGCCCGTCGAGACCTTGCGCCAGCGGGAGACCGCGCAACTGGTTTCGCAGCGTCCGCACGAACGCAATCTGCGTCTGCGCAAACTCTCGCACACCCTCACCCGCGGTGGTGAGCGTCAGCGCCTGCCGGGTCAGGTTGCGTGATTCGATCAGCAGCCGCCCCCACAGCTTGCGTGCTTCCCAGTAACGGTCGTAGCTGGCGTTGATGCGAAAACCGAGAAAGATTGCGAGTGCGACGCCCATCAGCGAAAACGGGCTGGAGGTCAGCGTCACCTTCCAGTGGAACAGCTGCCCGTGTGCCAGCACGACCACGCCTGCAAGGCCGGTGGTGAACAGCAGCTGCGGAAAAATACGGTAAATGATGGAGCCGTGGCGAACGAACAACAGGTGAAGCCAGTGGGGACGAGGACGAACGATCACGATATATGGGGCGCACAGCCCGGTGAATGGGGGGGTTACAGCCACGATTCTGGCAGGTTTTCGGCCGCAGGCGGCAACTCACTTGTAGCCGTTCTTGTCCTTGAGGCGCCCATCTCCCTTCCGCAGTGGCTGTTTTCGCTATAATCTCGCGTTCTGTCATTCGGAGTTTTGATTCCATGGGCTTTCTCGCCGGTAAACGGATCCTCATCACCGGGCTGCTGAGCAACCGTTCGATTGCTTACGGTATTGCCAAGGCCATGCATCGCGAAGGCGCACAACTCGCGTTCACCTACGTGAATGACCGTTTTCAGGACCGTGTCGCCAAACTCGCCGCAGATTTCGACAGCACGATGCTGTTTCCCTGTGATGTTCAGGACGACGAACAGATCAATGATCTGTTCGTGCAGCTGGGTGCGCAGTGGGACGGACTCGACGGCCTGGTGCACTCGATCGCCTTTGCGCCGAGCGATGCGCTCGAAGGTGATTTCCTGGACGGATTCACCCGCGAAGGCTTCCGCCTGTCGCAGGAAGTCAGCGCCTACAGCTTCCCCGCGCTGGCCAAGGCTGCGCGTCCGCTGATGAAGGGGCGCAACGGCGCCCTGCTCACGCTGTCCTACCTGGGCGCGGTTCGCACCATGCCGAACTACAACATCATGGGCCTCGCAAAAGCCAGCCTGGAAGCCTCCGTGCGCTACATGGCAGTCTGTCTCGGACCTGAGGGCACACGCGTGAACGGCATTTCGGCCGGCCCGATCAAGACCCTTGCCGCATCCGGCATCGGCAGCTTCGGCAAGCTGTTGTCGTTCAACGAACACAATGCTCCGCTGCGCCGCAATGTGACCATTGAGGAAGTGGGCAACGCCGCCGCCTTCCTGTGCTCCGATCTGGCAAGCGGCATGACCGGCGAGATCATGTATGTGGACGCCGGATTCAACACCACTGCCCTCGGCAACGCGGACCCGATGTAACACCGAAACAGGTCCGGTGCCAAAGCCCGGACATGTGCTCGCTGCAGTCGCAAGAAAGCCCGGTCGCAGATGCGCCGGGCTTTTTTATGCGCGCCGGGACGCCGCATCCCGTCATGCCGATACTCGGTATCGCCGATGGCGCACGCTCAGCGCCCGTCCTCGTTCATCCCGTCAGCTGACAGTGGACATCCGCCGCATCAAGCTCGCCTGGCTCCGAAACGAAAAGGGGCCAAGCGCCGCTAAGCGCTCAGCCCCCTGGCGGGACGCTTTTCTCGACGGGCAACAAACCGTGCCCCCGATACTCAAGACCCGTTACCCCTAAGTGCGGGTAGCGGCGCGCCCGTTAATTCGTCTGCACAGCGGGCAGATTGATTGAAACCTCGTAGCGCCGGCGAAGCTCGGCAACCAGACCAGCGAAGTCACGCTCGGCAAGTACGCGTGAATACTGACTCACGACGGCCGCAACCCGCGGATCGTCGGCTGCAAGCGTCGGGCGGTTGATCGACTCAATACGATAGATCGAGTAACCCTCACCAAACTGGGCGACACCCGCGTAGGCCGGCAGCTTCACGCTCGAGGCCGAGAACACCGCCTGCATTGCATTGCCCGGCAGCGCAGGTGCGCCGCGCTGCAGCTTGCGCGTGGCAAGCCACGCGCCGTCGACCGACTCGCCCTTCTGCAGCGCCGCCAGTGCGGCCGCACCGGCCTCGGCAGCCAGACGGCCCGCCTCTTCGGTGATCAGCTGCTTCTCGATCGCAGACTTCACCTCTGCCAGCGGCGGGCGCTGAGCGGCCTCGTAGTCCGTGACACGGGCGGAGATCAGGGTATTGCCACCCACTTCGATCGCCTGCGTATTGCGGCGATGCTTGACCGCGTCATCCGAAAACACGGCCTCGATCAGCTGTGCGTTGCGATGGGTGCCGAGGGCTTCGGCGTCACGGGGCACCCAGTCGCTCTTCTGAATCGGCAGTTTGAGCAGGTCGGCGACGGGCTTGAGGCTGTCAGCCTGCTCGTAGACGGTGTTGGAAAACTGCTCGGCCAGCTCCGCGAAGCGACGTCCTGCCGCCTGCTTGCTCAGCTCGGCACGCAGTTCTTCACGCACGGCCTCGAGCGGACGGGTGCTCTCAGCACGAATGTTGCTGACCTGGATGATGTGGAAGCCAAAGTCGGAGCGAACCACTTCACCGATCTCACCCTTGGCCTGGGAGAAGGCTGCATCCTCGAACGCCTGCACCATCATCCCGCGGCCGAAGTAACCCAGGTCGCCGCCACGCGATGACGAGCCCGGATCCTGCGAAAACTCCTCCGCCAGCGCTTCGAACTGGCTCGGGTCCTTCTTCAGGCGGGCCCGGATATCGTCAGCCTGAGCACGCGCCTTCTTGACCGTCTCTTCGTCCGCATCGGCCGCAACCTGGATCAGGATGTGACGTGCTTGACGCTCTTCAGGCTGACCGAAGCGACTGCGGTTCTCTTCATAGAAGGCCTTGATCTCTTCGTCGCTCACGCTGACCTGCTGCTGCAGTGCGGCTTCATCAAAAACCACGTACTCGACCTTCACCCGGGCCGGGCGCTCGAAACTCGCGCCGTTGGCATCGTAGTATTTCTGCACCGCTTCATCGGTCAGCTTCACTTCGCCCGCGAAGCGGCTGACCGGGAACTTCAGCTCGCTGACTTCGCGCTCTTCAAGCTGCGCCGAGAGAAAGCGCGAGGCCGACGCCACCGCGGCGAACGAGCCCTCACCCACCGGCAGAGCCAGTTGCTGAACCCGGACGTCCTGAGCGAGACGTGCTTCGAACATCGCAGGCGTCATCCCCTGGGCACGCAGCAGCGCCTCGTAACGCTCGAGCGAGAAGCGGCCGTCCTGCTGAAACGAAGGCACTTCGGAGATGGTCTGCTGCAACTGGGCGGGCGTCACTACCAAGCGGTTTTCTGCCGCATAAAGTGCAAGCACCCGGCGATTGACCAGGTTCTCGATCACCGCGCGACGCAGGGCCTCGGACTCAAGCAGAGTGCGATCCACCGGACCGTCGGAGGAATTGCGCAGGCGATCCTGCTGCTCGCGCAGCGCCTGGTCGAACTCCACCGCCATGATCGGCGTGCCACCGACGGTTGCAACCTCGCCCCCGCCCGGTCCGTCCGTAAAGTACGAATCCAGGCCGAAGAAGGCGAAGGGAACGATAAGAAGGGCCAGAATGACCTGTGCAACGCGTGGGTTGGTGCGGACAGCCTCGAACATCTCGATTTCCGTGAAAACTAAAAAATGGGGTGGCCAAAACCGGTGAGGCTTGCGCCAGAGGCGGGAGTGTAGCGCATCCTGGCCGATGGCTGCCTGCATGACCGCGACCGGCAGCGCTCGCTCAAGGCCACGCACTCGCAAATTGCTGTTGCGACCCGGCCCCGCGGGATGCTATCTTCCGCCACGTTGCGCGGGAGAGCACTCTCCCGTAGAGAGTCGCCGAAGGCGTAACCCCCCGGAATCGCTCAGGCAAAAGGACCGCGCACAGCATGGAAATTCTGGAGAGTGATGTGAGCGCGTGCGAGAGCCGGCTGCACATCCACCGAAGGGGCACCCGGCACACCGTGCTGGAATCTCTCAGGTACAAGGGACAGATGGGGCGAACAGGCATCATGCCGGCTTCGCCCCTTTTTTCGTTTACTTGCCCGGAGCCTCCATGAACGCACCCGTCAGACAGACCCCTCTTCACGCCACCCATGTCGCCGCAGGCGCTCGCATGGTCGACTTCGCCGGCTGGGACATGCCGGTCAATTACGGCTCGCAGATCGAAGAGCACCATGCAGTGCGTCGCGACGCCGGCATGTTTGACGTTTCGCACATGCTGTCACTCGATCTCGATGGCGCTGACGCCACCCCCTATCTTCGCCGCCTGCTCGCCAACGACGTCGCCAAGCTCAAGGAACCGGGCAAGGCGCTGTACTCGTGCATGCTCAATGAGAACGGTGGCGTGATCGACGACCTCATCGTCTATCGTCTCTCAGACACCACTTACCGCATCGTGGTCAACGCCGGCACCGCCGACAAGGACGTGGCCTGGATGCGCAAGCAGATTGCAGGCACCGGCGCCAACGTCAGCCTCAATGCCCGCCGCGATCTGGCGATGATCGCCGTGCAGGGTCCGAACGCACGTGAGAAGACCTGGCAGGCGCTGCCCGAACTGCGTGCCGCGAGCGAGCCGCTCAAGCCCTTCTCGGGCGCAGCCATCGGCGACATCTTTGTCGGCCGCACCGGCTACACCGGCGAAGACGGCTTCGAGATCGCACTGCCTGCCGACCAGGCCGTTGCAGCCTGGGTCGCCCTGACCGCTGCGGGTGTTGCGCCCTGCGGGCTCGGCGCACGCGACACGCTGCGCCTTGAGGCCGGCATGAACCTCTACGGCCAGGACATGGACGAAGAAGTGTCGCCCTTGAACGCAGGCCTGAGCTGGACCGTCGATTTCAAGGACGAGTCGCGCGATTTCGTCGGCAAGGCAGCACTCCTTGCCCAACCTGCCAGCCGTCGCGTGCTGGGCCTCATTCTCGAGGACAAGGGTGTGCTGCGCTCGCACATGAAAGTGGTCACGCAAGCAGGTGAAGGCGAAACCACCAGCGGCAGCTTCTCGCCGACGCTGGAAAAATCGATTGCCTTCGCCCGCCTGCCGCTTGAAGTCGAAGCCGGCGACGCCGTCGAAGTCGAGGTGCGGGGCAAGCTGCTCAAGGCCCGCGCCGTTCGCCTGCCCTTCGCACGCAACGGCAAGGCCGTCGCCTGATTTACGATTGCTGACCGGCCATGTGCCGGCCAGCCACTCTCACCATCATTCCGCAGTCCCTCGTTTCCGCCATTTCTTTTCGCATTGCGAACACATCCTGGAGATTTCCATGAGCAACGTCCCCGCTGATCTCAAGTACACCACCTCCCATGAATGGGTCCGCGTCGAAGCCGACGGCAGCCTGACCATCGGTGTCACCGACCACGCTCAGGAAGCGCTCGGCGACGTCGTCTTCCTCGAACTCCCCGAAGCCGGTCGCCAGCTTGCAGCCAAGGAAGCCTGCGCAGTGATCGAGTCGGTCAAGGCCGCCTCCGACATCTACGCACCGGTCGCCGGTGAGGTCATCGCTGCCAACCAGGACGTTGCCGATGCGCCCGAGAGCGTCAACGCCGACGCGTACAGCGCCTGGCTGTTCAAGCTCAAGCCCGCCAATGCAGCCGATGTTGACGGCCTGCTCGATGCTGCCGGCTACACCGCCGAAACCGCTCAGTAAGACGCCTCGGCAGACACCGACAGGTGTCTGCCAGCCGCTCCGCACCACCTTGCCAGCCGTATCCGACATGACAGACACCCTCCTCTCCGTCCCGCTTGCGCAGCTTGAGCAGCGCGATGCCTTCATCCATCGTCACATCGGCCCCAATGCCGACGAGATCGCTCAGATGTGTGCAGCCATCGGCCTGCCCGACGTCGATGCCCTCATCGACCAGACGGTTCCGGCCGCCATCCGCCTCGAGGCGCCGCTGCCGCTGGCCGAGCCCCAGCCCGAGCATGTTGCGCTGGCAGCCCTGCGCAAGCTCGCGGAGAAGAACGTCGTCAAGCGCTCCATGATCGGCGCCGGTTACTACGGCACCCACACGCCCGCGGTGATCCTGCGCAACGTGATGGAGAACCCGGGCTGGTACACCGCCTACACCCCGTACCAGGCCGAGATCGCCCAGGGCCGCCTCGAGGCGCTGCTGAACTATCAGCAGATGGTGATCGACCTCACCGGGCTGGAGCTGGCCAACGCCTCGCTGCTGGACGAAGCCACCGCCGCAGCCGAAGCCATGACCATGGCGCGCCGCGTATCGAAGTCGAAATCCAACGCATTCTATGTCGATGCGGCCACCTTCCCGCAGACCATCGACGTGGTGCGCACCCGTGCGCATTACTTCGGCTACGAACTCGTGTTCGGCGATGCGGCCAGCGCCGGCGAGCACGATGTGTTCGGCGCGCTGCTGCAGTACCCGAATGCTCATGGCGCAGTTGCTGACCTCGCGGCCCCGATCGCTGCACTGAAGGCGAAAGGTGCCGTGGTCGCCGTGGCCTCGGACCTGATGGCGCTGGTGCTGCTCAAGAGCCCGGGCTCGCTCGGCGCCGACATCGCGCTCGGCTCGGCCCAGCGTTTCGGCGTGCCGATGGGCTTCGGCGGCCCGCACGCTGCCTTCTTTGCCACGCGTGAGGCGCATGTGCGCTCGATGCCGGGCCGCATCATCGGCGTGTCGAAGGACGCCCGTGGCAATACCGCGCTGCGCATGGCACTGCAGACCCGCGAGCAGCACATCCGTCGCGAGAAGGCCAACTCCAACATCTGCACCTCGCAGGTGCTGCTGGCCAACATGGCCGGCTTCTACGCGGTCTATCACGGCCAGCAAGGGTTGAAGACCATCGCTGCGCGCATTCACCGCCACGCTGCCATCCTCGCCGAAGGCCTGCGTGCTGCCGGCTTCAAGCTCGCAAGCGCAAGTTTCTTCGACACCATTGAAGTCGATACGGGTGTTCACACCGCGCAGATCCTGACCGCCGCAGACACCGCCGGTTACAACCTGCGTCATGCGTCGGCCACCTCGATCGGTGTATCGGTCGATGAAACCACGACCCGGGAAGACATTCAGACCGTGCTGGGCTGCTTCGGCGCCACCGCCAATGTCGACGCTCTCGACGTCAGCGTCGCACAGGCTGGCGGCGCCATCCCGGCCGGCCTGTTGCGCACGGACGCGGTGCTCTCGCACCCGGTGTTTAACACTCACCACACCGAACACGAGATGCTGCGCTACCTCAAGAAGCTGCAGAACCGCGACCTCGCGCTCGACCATTCGATGATCTCGCTCGGCTCCTGCACGATGAAGCTGAACGCCACCAGCGAGATGATTCCGGTGACCTGGCCGGAGTTTGCCAATCTGCACCCCTTCGCGCCGCGTGAACAGGCAACGGGCTACCTGCAGATGATCGAAGGGCTGGCCGACTACCTGCGCGCCGTGACCGGCTTTCCCGCAATCTGCATGCAGCCCAACTCGGGTGCGCAGGGCGAATACGCCGGTCTCGTCGCCATCGCCCGCTACCATGCCAGCCGTGGCGACACCCAGCGCAAGGTCTGTCTGATCCCGAAGTCCGCGCACGGCACCAACCCTGCCACCGCGCAGATGTGTGGCATGAAGGTCGTAGTGGTGGATTGCGACGAGCGCGGCAACGTCGACGTGACTGACCTCAAGGCCAAGGCCGCCCAGCACAGCAATGAACTGGCCGCGCTGATGATCACCTACCCGTCGACACACGGCGTATTCGAAGAGTCGATCCGCGAGATCTGCGCCGTCGTGCATGAAAATGGCGGCCAGGTGTACATGGACGGCGCCAACCTCAATGCGCAGGTCGGCCTCACCTCGCCCGCCTCCATCGGTGCCGACGTGTCGCACATGAACCTGCACAAGACCTTCTGCATTCCGCACGGCGGTGGCGGCCCGGGCATGGGTCCGATCGGCCTCGCCGCCCACCTCGCCCCCTTCATGGCCGACCACGTCGTCGCCCCCACGGGCGAAGCGGAGCGCGAGCACAAGGGCCAGGGCGCCGTCTCTGCTGCACCCTTCGGCTCGGCCAGCATCCTGCCGATCTCGTGGATGTACATCGCGATGATGGGCGGCAGCGGACTCAAGCGCGCGACCGAAGTGGCGATCCTCAATGCCAACTACCTCGCCAACCGACTCGGCGCGCATTACCCGGTGCTCTACACCGGCAGCAAGGGTCGGGTCGCGCATGAGTGCATCCTCGACATCCGCCCGATCAAGGCCGCGACTGGCATCACCGAAGTCGATATCGCCAAGCGTCTGATGGACTACGGTTTCCATGCACCGACCATGTCCTTCCCGGTCGCGGGGACGATCATGGTCGAGCCGACCGAATCCGAGGATCTGGCCGAGATCGACCGCTTCATCGACGCCATGATCGCGATTCGCGAGGAAGTGCGTCAGATCGAGAGCGGCACCTGGGGGGCGGACAACAACCCGCTCAGGAACGCACCGCATACACAGGCGGACGTCATGGGCGACTGGGATCGTCCCTACACCCGCGAGCAGGCAGTCTTCCCGCTGGCCTGGGTGGCCGAGAACAAGTTCTGGCCGAGCGTCAATCGCATCGACGACGTGCATGGTGACCGGAACCTGTTCTGCGCCTGCGTGCCGATGAGCGACTACGCTGACTGATCGCGATCCGACCCTGCTTCCGGGTTAGAATTCACGCGCTTCGCAACGAAGCCACGCCCTTGGGCGTGGCTTTTTTGTGTCCCGCATGCAACCCGCTGCTCATCACCTTCTCACCGAAAGCCGGCTACCGATGACCTCACCCAGCCCGACCCGCCGATCGCTCTGGATCGCCCTGCTGATCACCCATCTCGCCGGACTTGCAGCACTACTCGCCTGGGTGACGTCGGAAACCCGCCCCGTGCCGATGCACGACCTCCAGCTTGCCGGTGGCGAGTGGCTGAAATGCGTGTCCTACGCCCCCTATCATCGCCCCGGCCAGACGCCGTTCGACCCGGAGGCGGTGATCTCGCGCGAGCAGATCGCGGACGACCTGGCTGCGCTGGCGAAGATCACCGAGTGCGTGCGCCTGTATTCGGTAGACCAGGGCCTCGATCAGGTGCCTTCGGTTGCGCGCGAGGTCGGCATCAAGGTGCTGGTCGGGGCCTGGATCGGCTACGACCGCAAGAAGAATCAGACCGAACTCGACCATGCAATCAAGGTGGCCAACGACAATGCCGATGTGGTCACGGCGCTGATCGTCGGCAACGAAGTCCTGCTGCGACGTGAGCGCACCGTAGACGAAATGCGCGAACACATCGCCTATGCGCAGTCCAGGACCGAAGTGCCCGTCACCTATGCCGACGTGTGGGAGTTCTGGATTCGTAACGACAGCCTTGCCGACGCGGTCGACTTCGTCACCGTCCACATCCTGCCCTTCTGGGAAGACGAGCCGGTCGATATCGAAAAGGCCATCCTGCACGTTGCCCAGATTCGCACGGAAGTCGGCGAACACTTCAAGGGCAAGGACATCCTGATCGGCGAAACCGGCTGGCCCAGCGCCGGTCGTCAGCGTGAGGAGTCGAAGCCGTCCCGCGTCAATCAGGCGCGCTACATTCGCGAATTCATCCACCAGGCACACGCCAGCGGCTGGAACTACAACTTGATCGAGGCCATCGACCAGCCCTGGAAACGTCGCCTCGAAGGCACGGTCGGCGGTTTCTGGGGCATGCTTGATGCAGAGACCCTGAACGCCAAGTTTCCGCTTTCAGGCCCGGTTGCCGAGCGCGACGACCTTGCCACGCCGATTGGCGGAGCCACAGTCGGTGCCGTGCTCGCCCTGCTCCTTGCCGTCGTGTCGCGCGCTGGCAAGCCCTCGCTGCTGCGCATCGCAGCGCTGACGCTGAGCGGCGCAACGACCGGTCTGCTTGCGGTGCTGCACTGGGAGCATGCACACCTCGCCTACCGCGACGCCACCGAATGGACCGTACTCGGCGCCGTGGCCGTCGCTGCTGTTCTATCGACGCTCGCGCTGGCGTGCTGGCAAGGGACTGCCCTGCCACGCGCGGAAACGGCGTGGGCTGCGCTGCGTCGCGGCGACCTTTCTGCCGCCAACGCGCTCGGCGCGCTGCGTGGCGCACTGCTGTTCGCAGCCGCCATCGCCGCACTGCTGCTGTTCGCCGATTCGCGCTATCGCGACTTCCCCACCCTGCTCTATCTGGTGCCGGCAGGCGTGTACGGCGTGATCGCGTGGTGGAGTCCGGCTGCAGGACGCGCCGAACGCGTCTGCGCCGCGCTCATCGTCCTTGCCGTCGTCGGCCGCTGGCTACCTGAGCCCGCCAACCCGCAGGCCATCGCCTGGCTGCTCACCGGCCTCGTGTTCGCCCTGCCCGCGCTTGCGCGGACGCAGCAACACGAGCAGTGACAGCAGTCCGCCGACGGCAGCGTAATCGTAGCTGTACAGCAGCAGGCCGCCGATACCACTCAGCCAGCCGGCCCAGGCGAGCTTGCGGCAGGACAGCATGAACGCGATCCCTCCGCAAATCAGGCTGAACCAGCCCATGCGCTGCTGGTGAAAAGTCTGCACCAGCAGCCACTTCAGCGTACATGCAAGGCCGCTGTCCTGCCCGGGTGCGGCGCAGTCGCGCGGCAGCAAACCGTTCTCGATCACCCCGTAACGCAGCCCCGCTGCAATCAACAGCACGGCAAGGCCCGCAACGAGCACCGGCCGGCCGCCATGTTTGAACAAATTATTACCAATCACCCGGCTTTTCCCTTACAAATCAATCGTAATGCGCCCGCAATACGTCCTGTTGCAAATCAGCCCACAGAGAATCTCCTAAGGGACTGAAATACTGAATAAACTGCTGCCCGTTGAAGCTGGAACGGACGGCGTGGATTCTGTCACATAAGCCGGGCCCGGAGTGCGTTTGCGCAAGCGCGCCTGATGACACGCTTCAATTCGGGCCCACAAAGCCGTGCTCGCTGTTGATCCGGGCCTACAAGCCCTTGACTGGAAACGCTTTAGACATGAAAAACGCCGCCTCGCTCACGTACCGCCTGGCCCTCGCGTTTGCCATCGCCGCGCTTGTTGCACTCGCACAGTACTGGCTCTGGCAACAATTCAACCGTGGTTCCGAAGTTGCAGGTGCGACCCAGAGCATCAAGGGGTTCGCCTACAACGGTTTTCAGCGTGACCAAAGCCCGCTGCTCGGTACCTATCCCACCGATGCCCAGCTTGGTAGCGACCTCGACCTGCTCGCCAGCGCAGCCGACAACCTGCGCACCTACGGCGTCACCGACCTGCCGAGCCTGCTCGCCATCGCAGGCGAACGCGACCTGCTCGTTACCGCCGGCGCCTGGCTCGACCGCGACAAGGAAAAGAACGATCGCGAGATCGATGCCCTCGTCGAGGCCGCACGCAAGATGCGCCACGTCGAGCGCGTCATGATCGGCAACGAATCCATTCTGCGCGGCGACCTCAGCCCGGAAGAGCTCATCGTCTATCTCGACCGTGCGCGCAAGGAACTGCGCAAGCCCGTGTCGTCTGCCGAACCCTGGCACGTCTGGCTCAAGTACCCGGAACTGGCCAAGCACGTCGATTACATCACCGTACACCTCCTGCCCTACCACGAAGGCGTGCCAGTCGAAGCCGCGGTGAACTACGCTTTCGAGCGTTACGACGAACTGGCAAAAACCTTCCCGAAGAAGAAGATCGTCGTTGGCGAGATCGGCTGGCCGAGCAAGGGTCCGGTCATCGGCGCGGCCGTACCTTCGCTCGACAACGAAGCCCGCTTCATCCGCGAGTTCCTTGCCAACCCCCGCACCGCCCGTATCGACTACTTCCTGATGGAAGCGATCGACCAGCCGTGGAAAGTCGAAATCGAAGGCTGGGCGGGCGCCTACTGGGGCATGTTCAACGCCGACCGCCAGCCCAAGTTTGCGCTTGAAGGCCTGGTTCAGCGCGATCCGCACTGGAGCAAGAAAGCGAGCAACGCCGGCGTCCTTGCGCTGCTGCCGATGTTCCTGATTGCCTTCTTCCTCACCGACTGGAGCATCGCCGGCCGCATCTTTCTTGCCGGCATGATCCAGGCCTGTGTGTCGACCCTGATCGTCGGCCTCAACGTACCGGTGGACTACTACCTGACCCAGCGCGACCTGATCGGACTCGGCATGCTCATTGCCGCGACCGGCATGACGGCGGCCGTGCTGCTGTCGCATGGCTTCGAATTCGGCGAAATGCTGTTCAAGGACAAGTGGCGCCGCCGCTTCATGCCCTTGCCGCCGCATGCACCCGACGAGCAGCCCTTCGTGTCGATTCACCTGGCCTGTCACAATGAGCCGCCGGAAATGGTGATCGCCACCATCGACAGCCTGGCCGCACTCAACTACGCCAACTTCGAAGTCCTCATCCTCGACAACAACACCAAGGATGACGCCCTGTGGAAGCCGCTGGAGAAGCGTTGCGCCGAACTCGGCCCGCGCTTCCGCTTCTTCCACCTGATGAACTGGCCAGGCTTCAAGGCCGGTGCGCTGAACTACGGACTCAAGGTCACCGACCCGCGTGCCGAAGTCGTCGGTGTGGTCGATGCCGACTACGTGGTCGACCCCGAGTGGCTGTCCTGTCTCATTCCGCACTTCGACAAGCCCGATGTCGCTGTCGTGCAGGCGCCGCAGGCCCACCGCGACTGGGAAACCCAGCCCTTCCGCCGCATGTGCAACTGGGAGTTCGACGGTTTCTTCCGCATTGGCATGCACCACCGCAACGAGCGCAACGCACTGATCCAGCACGGCACCATGACGCTGGTGCGCAGGCTCGCGCTCGAAGAGGTTGGCGGCTGGTCGGAGTGGTGTATCTGTGAAGACACCGAACTCGGCCTGCGCCTGATCGAAAAGGGTTACGACACGCGCTACGTGGATCACATCCTCGGCCGCGGCCTGACGCCGTCGGACTTTGCCGCCATCAAGAGTCAGCGTTTCCGCTGGGCCTTTGGTGCAATGCAGATCCTCAAGAACCACCTGCCGCACATGGTCGGCCGCAGCACGCTGAACCTGGCGCAGCGCTATCACTTCCTGACGGGCTGGTTCGCCTGGCTGGGAGATGCCCTGCAACTGGTGTTTGCGTTCGGCAGCCTGATCTGGACGCTCGGTATCCTCGCCTTCCCCAAGGCCTTCGGACTGCCGGTCACTGCGCTCGCCTTCCCGATTCTTGGCTTCATGGCATTCAAGGCCGCGCTGGGACCGATCCTCTATCGCCGCACGATGGACTGCCCGTGGAGGGACATCCTCGGCGCATCCATCCTCTCGGTCGGACTTGCGCACTCGATCGCCCGCGGCGTGTTTGCCGGCCTGGCGAAGAAGAAGGGCGAGTTCGTCGTTACGCCCAAGGGCTGGAAGGCAAAGGGTGCGCTGGCCTTCTTCGGCCCGATCCGGGAAGAGATCGGCATGCTGCTGGCGCTTATCCTGGGTGCGGTTTCGCTGGTCATGACCCGCGGCGCCGACAACCTCGAAACCCAGCTGTGGGTTGGCATCCTCTGCCTGCAGTGCATCCCCTACGTCGCCTCCATCGCGTGTCAGGTGGCCGCGTACATGCCCGACCGCCAGACCGCCGACAGCGACTGCAAATTGCAGCCCGCGCACTGACGGTCGCAAACGACAGACGAAAAAACGGCGGGCTCAGGCCCGCCGTTTTTTTGGTGCCCCGCCCGTGGGCAGGACGGCAGAATCCGTGCAGGCTCAGGCCGCCGCCAGCCGCCACAGTGAAGTCATTTCTGCCGACCGGGCATGGTGCAGCGGATCGGACTCATCCGTGGCACGTGAATGCCGGGGCCGGATTTCCGTGCGCGCCACGACTTTCAGGCCATTCTTCGCAATCTCCTCCTGCAGGAACTCACGGCTGCGCAGGCCGAGGTGCTCCGCGAGGTCGGACAGGATCAGCCAGCCTTCGCCTCCCGGCGTCAGGTGTGCCGCCAGTCCGCTCAGGAAACCCTTGAGCATGCGGCTGTCGGGATCGTACACCGATTGCTCGAGCAGGGAACTGGCAGCGGCCGGCAGCCAGGGCGGGTTGCATACCACCAGCGATGCGCGGCCGTCGGGAAAGAGGTCGGTGGTCTCGATCTCGACCTTGCCGCTCATGCCGAGGCGCTCGATATTGTCGCGTGCGCATGCGATCGCGCGCGGCGACTGATCGGTCGCAATCACGCGTACCACGCCACGCCGAACCAGCAAGGCTGCCAGCACGCCGGTACCGGTGCCGATGTCGAACGCAAGTGCCTTGCCCGGCAGCGGCGCTTTCGCAACCAGATCCACATACTCGCCCCGCACCGGCGAATACACGCCGTAATGCGCATGGATCCGCGCACCGAGCTCAGGGATCTCAACGCCCTTCTTGCGCCACTCATGCGCACTGACGACCCCGAGCAACTCACGCAGGGAAACGACAAAGGGCCCCGTGCTCTCGCCGTAAGCCTCAACGCAGGCTTCGCTGATATCCGGCGCACGGCGCAGCGGAATGGTGTAATCCTCGCCCACGGGAATCAGCAGCATGCCGAGAATACGGGCACGCTGTGCCTGCGACTGCCGGTAGAGGTGGAAGGCATGGGCTGGCGTCACATCGGCCGCCTTGGCCTTCTTGCGCGCAGCCTTTTTCGGTTTCGGCTCGGCGCGCCGCGCCACGGCCTGCAACAGCAGGCGCGCGTTCTGGAAGTCGCCACGCCACAGCAGGGCCGTGCCCTCGCACGCAAGACGGAAGGCCGTATCCGCGTTCATGGTGTCGTCGGCCATCTGCACGCGACGCGGTGGCGGCGTTCCACTTTCTGAATGCCAGCGCGCAGTGCACGCTTCGTCTTGTTCGATCCAGCTCAACTGGGGATCAGTCATGGTCGGAAACTCCGGAATGATTGAAGACCTGCGCGCACCGCGGCGCTGCAGGATGAAAATGCGGCGGTCAGGGGACCGCGGGCAATGAAATTTCGTGACTGCGCTTAGCGCCGGACGTCAGCGCCCGGCAATCGTCGAGAAAGGTTCTGATCGCTGCCGTATGGTACTTCCCGCGGCGCCAGATGAACTGAAAACGGCGCCGCAGATCGAGCTCGGGGGTCTCCACCGGGACCAGACTGCCACGCCTGAAGGCATCGCGCAGCGCCAGCCTCGAGATGCAGCCAATCCCAAGTCCGCTCTCCACTGCACGCTTGATTGCTTCCGTGTGCTCGAGTTCAAGCTGAACTCGCAGCCCCCCCTCCCAGTGGCGCAGGGCCTGCTCGAAAGTCTCGCGGGTCCCCGATCCGCGCTCGCGCAGAATCATCGGCTCGGCTGCAATTTCGGCCAGGGTCGCAGTGGACTGCTGCGCCAGGCGATGGGACGGCGCACAGAACACCACCAGTTCGTCGTCCACCCAGGGTTCGATCTCGATCTCGCGATCGAGAACCTGCCCCTCGATAAGGCCAAGATCGATTTCATGATGAAGTACCTGGGCCACCACGTTGGCCGTGTTCTGCACCTGCAGTTGAACATGGCTTTCCGGATGTCGTTGCAGAAAGCCCGAAACAATCAGCGGCAGCAGGTAATTGCCAATGGTCAGCGTCGCCCCGACCCGCAGGCTGCCCAGTCCGCGCTCTCCACGCAACAGCGCCTCCACCTCCTCCGCACGATCCAGCAGTTCCACCGCGCGCGGCAGCAGCAGACGTCCCTGCTCGTTCAGGTGCAGACGCCGGCCGTGACGATCGAACAGCTGATGCTCGAACTGGTTCTCCAGTTCGGCGAGCGCCGCGCTGGTCGCCGATTGCGACAGGTTGAGCGCTTCGGCGGCACGCGACACATTGTCACTGCGGGCGATGGCAACAAAGGCTTCAATCTGGCGAAGGGTGTACTTCATATTTATAAAACCGGTAAGGCTTAGTTGAATTATCCACCATTCAGGTAAAGAAGCGCCGGTAAACTTCGCCCATCACTCATTCATCCAAGAGCACACCATGAGCAATCTGAATCAGGAACGCATTCTCAGCGTCCATCACTGGAACGACTCCCTGTTCAGTTTCCGCACCACCCGCAACCCCGGCCTGCGATTCGAGAACGGACAGTTCGTCCTGATCGGCCTCGAACTCGACGGCCGTCCGCTGACGCGCGCCTACAGCATCGCCAGCCCCAACTACGAGGAGCACCTCGAGTTCTTCAGCATCAAGGTGCCCGACGGTCCGCTCACTTCGCGTCTGCAACACCTGCGCGAAGGCGACCCGATCGTGGTCAGCAAGAAGCCCACCGGTACGCTGGTGCTGCACGACCTTCGCCCCGGCCGCAACCTGTACCTGATGTCCACCGGCACCGGACTGGCACCTTTCATCAGCGTCATCCAGGACCCGGAAACCTATGAGCGCTTCGAGCGCATCGTCCTGATCCACGGCGTGCGCCATACGTCCGAACTCGCCTACGCCGACTTCATCGAGAAGGACCTGCCCGAGAACCCCTGGTTTGGCGAGTCCGTGCGTGAAAAGCTGATTTACTACCCGACCGTCACCCGCGAACCCTTCCGCAACAACGGGCGCCTGACCGATCTCATCCGCTCCGGAAAGCTGCTGAGCGATTGCGATCTGCAGCCCCTAGACCCCGCGCTTGACCGTGCGATGATCTGCGGCAGCCCGTCGATGCTCGCCGACTGCTGCACCCTGCTCGATGAACGGGGCTTCCAGATTTCCAAGCGTATCGGGGAACCGGGCGACTACGTGATCGAGCGCGCTTTCGTGGAGCGCTGAACCATTGACCGCCCCCCTTGTTTCGGCAATCGGGCCGGCAGACAGGAAGACATACTACTGAAGATTTTTCTCGGTTCTTCTCCGGAAGTACGAAGAGTTCTCAAATTCCTTGATCAGGGTCAAATCGGTTGAAAGCTGCGGAAGTAAGATGCCGCGGTGAAAGACAGTACGCCTAGTTTTGTTATAGCTGGCCTGCTGACCGTATTTGCTGCCACTCTGGTCATCCTGACCTGGCGTGAAGCGCCATCGGCAGCCACCCCATCGCCCATCACCTTGATGATGGGCGATGTAGACCGGCGCGCGGAGCCGATTTCCCCCCTGCCGGCCGATCCGCAGCTTACAGACCCGCTTCGCGCTGGCCTCGGCGAACGTCTCTTTCACGACCCTGTACTGTCGGTCGATTACACGATCTCCTGCGCCAGCTGCCACCCGCTCGACAGGGCCGGCACCGACGGTCTGCCCGCTTCCAGAGGGGTGGGTGGCGCACTCGGCACCGCCAACGCCCCGACTGTATTCAACGCCGGCCTGAACTTCGCTCAGTTCTGGGACGGACGGGCCGCAACGCTGGAAGAGCAGGTTGCCGGCCCGCTTCACAACCCGGTGGAAATGGGCTCCAGCTGGAGCCTGGTGATCGAGCGTCTGAACAAGAGCGACGACTATCGCAGCCTGTTTGCCGAGCTCTATCCACAAGGCATCAGCGCGGAAACGATCGCCGATGCACTGGCTACTTTCGAGCGCAGCCTGCTGACACCCGGCGCCCGGTTCGACCAGTACCTGCGTGGCAGGACCAACGCCCTCAGCGCCGATGAAATCGAGGGTTACGCCCGTTTCAAGAGTCTCGGTTGCGCCAGCTGCCATCAGGGCATCAATGTCGGCGGCAACCTGTTCCAGCGCTTCGGCGTGATGGGCGATTATTATGCCGACAAAGGCATGAGCAGCCCGACCGACCTCGGCCGTTTCAACGTCACCGGCCGCCAGGAGGATCGATACGTTTTCCGCGTCCCGAGTCTGCGCAACGTCGCCCTCACCGCCCCCTACTTTCACGATGGCAGCGTCGAGACACTGGAAGATGCAGCAGAAATCATGGCACGCTATCAGCTCGGCCGACCGCTCACCACAGAGGACCGTCGGCTTCTCGTGGCGTTTCTGCACACGCTCAGCGGCAGTTTTCGTGGAGCCCCCCTGCAGTGAGCGCCCACGAACGGCCGACACTGCTGCGCACCATCGTCAGTCGCACCGGCTTCGCGTGGATGCTGGTCGCCATCGGCATTGCTGCCAGCCTGCTGAGCTGGCTGTTCCTGCGCGCCGATGCGATCTCGCCCCAGGCGCATGAGCACTATGCGCGCGAACTCAGGCTGTTGCGTCAGGCGGACGCCGAACTCAACGCTGCGGTGCTGGCCAGCCGCGTCGGCATTCAGGTTGACTTCGACACCATCGGCACGGCAACCGGTGAACTGCACGAGGTGGTGTCCGAACTCAAGGACGTACCCGGCTTTCTGTCCGCCAATGACCGTCTTCAGGTGCTGAACCGCGTCGCACAATACCGGGATGTGCTGGAACAGAAGATCCGCCAGATCGACCTGTTCAAGCGCGAGCACTCGGTGCTCCGCAACTCCCTTGCCTATCTGCCGCTCGCAACCGATCTCCTGATCGGCGACGACACCGCGCCGATCGCGCAGACCCGTCCTATCGGGATCTTCGTGCGGGGCGTGATGACCCATGCGCATAACGCTGACGTACAGCTCGCACAGCGCCTCGAAGAGAGCATGACGAAGCTCGAATCGATCGTCGCGCAGCTGAAAGGGGCGCATCAACAGCAGATGACCAACGTGCTGCTGCATGGCCGTGTAATCCTCGAGCACAAGCCGATTCTCGACACCCTGACCCGCGAGACATTGGCCATGCCCACGGCAGCGCTAGGCGAAGAGCTGGCGCAGACCTATGCCCGCGGTTACGAACGGGCTTCGCGCACCGCCCATAACTACCGGGTCAGCCTCTTTGTGCTGGCGCTGGTTCTTGCCGGCTATCTGGCGCTCGCCATGCTCCGCCTTGCGCGGACATCCAGCGACCTGGCACAGGTTAACGGGCAGCTCAAGGAACGCATCGCGACGCTGGATCGCACCCAACATGATCTCAAGCTCTATGCGACGGTGTTTACCAATGCAACGGAAGGCATGCTGATTACCGATGGCAGCGGCCGGATCGTCGCCACGAACCCGGCATTCAGCGAAATCACCGGCTACACGACTGCAGAGATGCTCGAACGCTCTCCGTCCATGCTGAAATCCGGCCGTCAGCCCGAAAATTTCTATCGCGACATGTGGCGTGCCTTGGACAGGCGCGGTCAATGGCAAGGCGAAATCTGGAACCGGCGCAAGAATGGCGAAGTCTATCCGGAGTGGCTGTCGATCACGGCCGTACGCAACCAGGACGGCGCGACCAGCCACTACATTGGGCTGTTCTCCGACATCACCGAGCGCAAGCAGGCCGAGGCCCGCATCCACCACCTTGCCCACCATGACAGCCTGACCAACCTGCCCAACCGCCTGCTGCTGCAGGACAGGCTGGAACAGGCCATCCTGCAGTCGCGCCGGGTCGGAAGCCACACCGCCGTGCTGCTGCTCAACCTAGATCGTTTCAAGACCATCAACGACTCGCTCGGACACGATCTTGGTGATGGTCTGCTGCAACAGGTCGCACACCGCTGTCTTGCGGTCGTGCGCGAAACCGACACCGTCTCCAGACCGGGCAGCGACGAGTTCGTGCTGGTCGTTCCCGACGTCGACCATCCCCAGGATGCGGCGATGGTTGCACGAAAACTCCTGCAGACCGTGGGCCATCCCTACCTGCTGGGCGACCACGAGATCACGGTCACGGCCAGTATCGGCATCGCCATTTTCGATGGCGACGGGCTTACCCCGGCCGAGTTGCTGCGCAATGCCGATGCCGCCATGTATCGGGCCAAGGCCGAGGGGCGCGACGCCTATCAATTCTATTCGGCAGACATGAACTCGGCCTCGCTCGGCGACCTGCTCCTCGAGAACCAACTGCGTGGCGCGCTGGAACGCAACGAACTCGAGCTCCACTACCAGCCCAAGGTGTGCGCGACCACCGGACGCCTGGTGGGTGCTGAAGCCCTGTTGCGCTGGCGTCACCCGGATCTCGGCCTCATCTCGCCGGGCCGCTTCGTCCCGGTGGCGGAGGAGTCCGGGCTCATCGTGCCGATCGGCGAATGGGTGATGCGCGAGGCCTGCCGCCAGCTTCGGGTCTGGCGTGACGCAGGCATGATGCCGGTGCCGGTTGCAGTCAATCTCTCCGCGCACCAGTTCACGCAGCGCAAGCTGTCATCGCTGGTCGAGGAGGTATTAACCGAAACCCGTCTGCCAGCCGGACTGCTCGGGCTCGAGCTCACCGAAACCATGCTGATGCGCGATGTCGACCGCACCATCGAGACCCTCAACATCCTGCAGGACATGGGTATCGACCTCTCGATCGACGACTTCGGCACCGGCTATTCCTCGCTCTCCTATCTCAAGCAGTTCCGCGTCAACGTGCTGAAGATTGATCGCAGCTTCGTCAATGACATCCACCGCGAGAATACCGACGGCAAGATTGCCGCCGCGGTGATCGCCCTCGCCCACAGTCTGGGCATGAAGGTGGTCGCTGAAGGCGTCGAGACCGAAGCCCAGCGCGAGTTTCTGCTCGCGCACGGATGCGACCAGTTCCAGGGCTACCTGTTTGGTCGTCCGCTGCCAGCCACCGAGTTCGAGAAAGCCCTGACCGCACGTCGCATGGGGCTGCCAGGCACCGTGCTGGCCAAGCTGCACGAGGACGTCACCAGCATTTGACCTGAGCGCCGCGCCACGACACACTCGGACCTCCCTTCTGCAGGAGCGTCAGGCCATGGATGAGACCCCGGACACCCCGGCAAACACGCCGATTTACGAAGTCCCGCTGCGCGCACTCGACGGGCAGGAGCACACGCTTGCCGAGTACGCGGGCAAGGTGATGCTGATCGTCAACACCGCCAGCCAGTGCGGCTTCACGCCGCAGTACGCCGGCCTGGAGACGCTTTACAAGAACTACGCCGAACGCGGCTTCGTCGTACTCGGTTTTCCGTGCAATCAGTTCGGTTCGCAGGAGCCCGGCAACGAAAGCGAAATCGCGATCTTTTGCGAGAAGAACTACGGTGTCAGCTTCCCGATGTTCGCAAAGATCGACGTCAACGGCGACAACGCACACCCGCTCTTCGAATGGCTCAAGGACAACGCCAGGGGCGTGCTCGGCACTGAATCGATCAAATGGAACTTCACCAAGTTTCTGGTCGATCGCGAAGGCGTGGTCGTCGGCCGCTACGCCCCGACAACGACGCCGGCGTCGATGGCGTCCGACATCGAGAGCCTGCTGGATGCCTGAGTCGCGCTGGCTTGCGCGCACCTGCGCTGGCGTCACGCAGCCGTGTTCATTGGTAACTGTCGCAGGCTCGCCGAAGCGCAGCTGAGTATTCCGTACAGACATGCGCCGCCTGTTTCTCGCTCTGGCCGCAGCAGCGACCCTGCTGCTCGCCGCCCTCTCCCTCGTGGTCGTGGTCAGCCTCGATTCGTCTGCGCTGGTCCGCCGCAGCGAAACGATCTCGCCCGCAGCGATCGCAGAAGCCCGCCGCCTGCTTGCGCACAACGATCCAAGACAACTGCAGCCAGGCCAGTCGCGGCTGGTCATGGTACCGGCGCGGCTCATCGACGAAGGCGTCAATCACCTCGCCACACGTTTCGGCGGCGGGCAGGCGGACTTCACTGCCGCAGCCAGGCAGGCGGAACTCCGCCTTACGCTACCCGTACCGCTGATTCCGGTGGAACGCTATCTCAACCTGCGCGCCCGCCTGATCGATGACGGCAAGCAGCTTCGCATCGATCGCATTCAGGTCGGCAGTCTGAGCCTTCCGCCACAATCGGTGTTGCCGCTCATCGGACTGCTGGCACGGATCGGCGGATACACCGAGGAATGGCGCCTCGTCCGCAGCTCAGTCAGGCGCGTTGCGATTGCGGCCAGCGGCAACAGGGTGGACATCGCCTATGTCTGGCGCCCCGAACTCCTGAGCCGCGCGCGCGCACTGGCGCTCCCGAGCGACACCACACAACAGCTCGAAGCCGCTCAGCGCGACCTTGCGGGGCTGCTGGGTTTCCGCGCGCAAGGACAGGCACTGCCCCTGCCTGCGGTACTCAAACCCATGCTGCAGGCGGGTAACGACGCATCCCTTGCACGTCGCCGCGCTGTACTCCTCGTCCTTGCCAGCTATCTCGCAGGGCGCGACCTTGCCGCAGTCATTCCCGAAGCGGCTGCATGGCCGCGTCCGCCGCGCCGGGCGCTGACGCTTCACCGCCGCGTAGACACTGCTCAGCATTTCATCATCTCGGCGGCGCTGTCGGCGTGGGCAGGCGAGCCGATCGCCGACGCCATCGGCCTGTACAAGGAACTCGAGGACGCCCGCAGCGGCAGCGGTTTTTCCTTCGCCGACCTTGCCGCCGATCGTGCCGGCACCCGCTTCGGCAAGCTCCTCACCGACGATCCGGCACGCATCGACGCCGCGCTCGCTGCGCCGATGCGCGACGGCGATCTCGTCCCCATCCTGCGGGGCCTGCCCGAATTCATCACCGAAGCGGAATTCCGCCGCCGCTTCGGTAGCACAGAGAGCGCGGCCTACGGTCAGCTGATCGCCGAAGTCGAGCGCCGCATCAGCGCCCTGCCGCTGTATCGCTGAGCGGCGCGCCCGAATGCGGCGCCGCAGCCATCGCCACATGGCGGCCATCCCGTCAGCTGGGGTAGACTCCATGGTTTCGTGTCCATCCCCTCCGGAATTCCATGGCCCAATACGTAATGTCGATGCTGCGCGTGAGCAAGATTGTTCCGCCCAAGCGTCAGATCATCAAGGATATTTCCCTCTCCTTCTTCCCCGGCGCCAAGATCGGCCTTCTCGGTCTCAACGGCTCGGGCAAGTCCACCGTGCTGCGCATCATGGCCGGCGTCGACAAGGAATACGAAGGCGAAGTCCAGCATCTCGCCGGTCAGCGCATCGGCTACCTTGCACAGGAGCCCGAGCTCGACCCCGCCAAGACGGTGAAGGAAGAAGTCGAGTCCGGCCTCGGCGAGATCGTCGAAGCACGCCAGAAGCTGGAAGAAATCTACGCCGCCTACGCCGAACCCGACGCCGATTTCGACAAGCTTGCCGAAGATCAGGCGAAGTACGAGAACATCCTGTCCTCCGCCGGCGCCGACATCGAGACGCAGATGGAAATCGCCGCCGACGCCCTGCGCCTGCCGCCCTGGGAGGCCGTCGTCGGCAACCTGTCCGGTGGTGAGAAGCGCCGCGTCGCGCTGTGCAAGCTGCTGCTGTCGCGCCCCGACATGCTCCTCCTCGACGAACCGACCAACCACCTCGACGCCGAATCGGTCGAGTGGCTGGAGCAGTTCCTCACCCGCTTCCCCGGCACTGTGGTCGCAGTCACCCACGACCGTTACTTCCTCGACAACGCCGCCGAGTGGATTCTCGAACTCGACCGCGGACACGGCATCCCGTGGAAAGGCAACTACTCGTCGTGGCTGGAGCAGAAGGGCGAGCGCCTGGCGCAGGAGAGCAAGCAGGAAGCCGCGCACCAGAAGGCGATGAAGACCGAACTGGAGTGGGCACGCTCCAACCCGAAGGCACGTCAGGCCAAGTCCAAGGCCCGTCTGGCGCGCTACGAGGAGATGACCACGGTCGAGTACCAGAAGCGCAACGAGACCCATGAGATCTTCATTCCGCCCGGCGAGCGTCTCGGCGACAAGGTCATCGAGTTCAACGACGTCTCCAAGGCCTTCGGCGACAAGCTGCTGATGGACAAGGTCAGCTTCAGCGTTCCGCCCGGCGCTATCGTCGGCGTGATCGGCCCCAACGGCGCCGGTAAGTCGACCCTGTTCAAGATGATTCAGGGCAAGGACACGCCCGACAGTGGCGAAGTGGTCATCGGCTCGACGGTGAAGATTGCCGCAGTGGATCAGTCGCGCGAAGGTCTGGCCAACGACAAGACCGTGTTCGAGGCCATCTCCGACGGCGCCGACATCCTGACTGTCGGCCGCTTCGAAATGCCGAGCCGCGCCTACATCGGCCGCTTCAACTTCAAGGGTGGCGACCAGCAGAAGATCGTCGGCAACCTGTCGGGTGGTGAGCGTGGTCGCCTGCATCTGGCCAAGACCCTGATCGCCGGTGGCAACGTGCTGCTGCTCGACGAACCGTCCAACGACCTCGACGTTGAGACCCTGCGCGCGCTCGAAGATGCGCTGCTCGAATTCGCCGGCTGCGCGATGATCATCTCGCACGATCGCTGGTTCCTCGACCGTATCTGTACCCACATCCTGGCGGCCGAGGGCGATTCGCAATGGACCTTCTTCGCTGGTAACTACCAGGAATACGAAGAGGACAAGCGCAAGCGTCTGGGTGAAGAAGGCGCCAAGCCCAAGCGTATCCGCTACAAGCCGATCTCGCGTTAAGCGGCTTGCGCATCACCAGAGACAGACCGCCGCCAATCCCGGCGGTCTGTTTTCGTTTGAACACATTTAGGGATGTCCGCCATGGTCAGTATCGGCACGCCACTCTCCCCCACCGCCACCCGCGTGCTGCTGTGCGGCTCGGGTGAACTCGGCAAGGAAGTTGCCATCGAACTGCAGCGCTTCGGCTGCGAGGTGATCGCGGTCGACCGCTACGCCAACGCACCCGCGATGCAGGTCGCGCATCGCAGCCACGTCATCAGCATGCTCGACGGTGCTGCGCTGCGTGCCGTCATCGAGCAGGAGAAGCCGCACTACATCGTGCCGGAGATCGAGGCCATCGCCACTGCGACCCTCGTCGAGCTCGAGGCCGAAGGCTACACGGTGATCCCCACCGCACGCGCGGCCCAGCTGACGATGAACCGCGAGGGTATCCGCCGCCTCGCCGCAGAGACGCTCGGTCTGCCCACCTCGCCCTACCGCTTCGCAGACAGTTTCGAAGACTATGCGGCGGCGGTTGAAGCGCTCGGTTTCCCCTGCGTGGTCAAACCGATCATGAGCTCCTCGGGCAAAGGCCAGAGCCTGCTACGAAGCACAGACGATGTTCAGAAGGCCTGGGATTACGCCCAGGAAGGCGGCCGCGCCGGCAAGGGCCGGGTGATCGTGGAAGGCTTCATCGATTTCGACTACGAGATCACCCTGCTCACCGTGCGCCACGCCGGCGGCACCACCTTCTGCGCCCCGGTCGGTCATCGTCAGGAGAAAGGCGATTATCAGGAATCGTGGCAGCCGCAGCCGATGACAGCCGAAGCGATTGCCGCCTCCGAGCGCATCGCACTGGCCGTCACCGAAGCACTGGGCGGACGCGGCCTGTTCGGGGTGGAGCTGTTCATCAAGGGCAATGAGGTGTGGTTCAGCGAAGTCTCACCACGCCCGCACGACACCGGCCTGGTCACCCTGATCTCGCAGGACCTGTCGGAGTTTGCGCTGCATGCGCGTGCAATTCTCGGCCTCCCGATCCCGGCCATCCGCCAGCACGGCCCGGCAGCGTCCGCAGTGATCCTTGTCGAAGGCGATTCGACCCAGCCCGTGTTCGGCAATCTCGACGCTGCCCTGAGCGAGCCCGATACGGCCCTGCGACTGTTCGGCAAACCCGAGATCAAGGGCCAGCGCCGCATGGGTGTCGCGCTCGCACTCGACGACAGTATCGAGGACGCGCGCGCCAAGGCCTTGAGGGCTGCGAGCGCAGTCAGCACCCAGCGCTGACCGCAGGACGGCCGACAGACGGTTTCGCCGCCGGCCGTATGCGGGCATACTGAAGGCGTTGTGCGCTGCAACGTCGATCGCCGCAGGTTCGTTCAGGCCACGACGGCGACGGTCGCACCCCGGACTCACCGACATGACTCGATACGATGGAGCCGCCATGAGCCCACCCCCCAGCGAATCGGCCGCAAGCGCCGACGTCCTGCCCGACTACCTGCGAGAAACCTATACCTGGGCCTACCTCAGCCACCGTACTCTGCCCTGGCTGGATCGCAGCCTGGTGGTCTCCGCGATTCTGTGGGGCAATGCCGGGCGCCTGATGCGTGCTGCGGTGGCGGAGTTTTCGCCAGGGCAGCGGGTGTTGCAGGCGGCCTGCGTATATGGCGCATTCTCACCGATGCTAGCCGCACGCGTCGGCAAAAACGGCGCGCTCGACGTCGTCGACGTGGCGCCGATCCAGATCGCCAATGTGCGCAGAAAACTGGCCACGCATACTCACGCCCGTGCCCGCCTGGCCGATCTGAGCGAGCCGCTGGGCAGCAAGACATATGACGGGGTGTGCTGTTTCTTTCTGCTGCACGAAGTCCCTGAAGACCAGCGCCGGAAGATCGTCGACAATCTGCTCGCCGCAGTCGAACCCGGCGGCAAGGCGGTGTTTGTCGATTATCATCGCTGCGCGCGCTGGAACCCGCTTGCTCCGGTGATGAACCTCGTGTTCCGGACGCTGGAGCCTTACGCCCCTTCCTTGCTCGACACCCCGATTGAATCGATGTCGGGCCGCGCTGGCGAGTTCGACTGGACGCATCGCACCCTGTTCGGCGGGCTGTACCAGCATGTTGTCGCCATTCGCCGCAAGGCATGACCGCTACTGAGAAAACATCCGGAAACTGACATGACCTACGAAGAACATCTGGACGAAGTCTGCACCCTGCTCTACGAGAACTTCGGCCAAAGCGAAGAAGACGCCGTTGCGATGGTGATGCGTGCGCAGGAAGATGAGTTCTTCAGCGGCCACGACGACGATCCGTCGATCTGCACCAAGGAACGTGCGGACCTCGACGCCCGCGCAGTGTTCAAGAAATACGGGCCGGCCCCCAAGCGCAAGCGCTGAGAACCGGCCCCTCCCCCGACACCGCGCTCAGGCGGCAGTGCGGGAGGTCGGCGTGGCGTTCTGCATGCGCTTGAGTTCGGGCACGCAGGAGCCGCAGTTGGTGCCGCAGCGGGTTCGCGCCTGCAGGGCATCGAGCGACTCGCCGGCGTGGAAGGCCGCCAGGATGTCGTCTTCCGACACGTCGAAGCAGTTGCAGATCACCTTCCCACGCATCACCTTGCCCGCGGGCGGCTGCGTGACCGGCGCCAGCAGCCAGTTGCGCACCGGCGCGGCGGATTCGCGCCTCACCATCAGATCGGTCAGCCAGTCAGACGCCAGCGCCTCACCCGCCAGACGAACGGCCGTCAGCCGGTCACCGTCGACGCGCGCATGTTTTGCGATGTCACGGCGGCTGTCGCTGTAGCTCAGGGTCTTGAGCGGATCGTCCAGTCCGAGCGCACGATCGAGTTCGGCCAGCAGCGCCGGTTCGATCTGCTCGCTGCGCGCCTTGAGCACCACCACCGGGTGTTCACGTCCGGCCAGGGTCAGGCTGGCATAGGGGAAGCCCGACAGCAGCGGTCTCAGGCGCTCCATCAGCGCATGCGGATTGTCCGCGCCGGCCTCGCCGCTTCCACGCATTGCCACCAGCGTGTGAGCGGCCACGAAGGCCTCGACCTGCACCGCTGCATGCTTCAGTTCGGGCTGCTTCGAATACGGATCGAACTTCGACGGCGTCAGCGTGTTCGAGCCCAGTCCGGACATCGCGTTACCGCCCCAGTGCATCGGCAGGAAACACTGCCCCGCGCGCACGGTGGTCGACTCGAGCACCTTGACCACGATCGTGCCGCCACGCGCGCGCACCGTCACCAGATCACCGCCCTTCAGCCTGCGCCGCGCGAGATCCTCGGGGTGCATGTGCAGCAGCGGCTCCTGCTCATGGTTGTAGAGGCGCGCCACCAGACCGGTGCGGCTCATCCCGTGCCACTGGTCGCGCAAACGCCCGGTGATCAGATGCAGGGGATAGCGCGCGCTGGGCGACTCCGCCGTCATCGCGTGCTCGGTCACCACGAAGCGCGCCTTGCCCGAAACGGTCGGGAACACACCGTCTTCGTAAAGGCGCTGTTTTCCGGAGCTTGCACCTGTCGGGAACGGCCATTGCTGCGGGCCGTCCGCCTCCAGCATCGCATACGACAGGCCGGTGATGTCGAGATCGCGACCGCGCGTGCTTTCGCGGTGCTCGTTCCAGATCGATTCCGGGTTTGCGTAGGGGAACATGCGCTGCGCAAGCTCACCCTTGCCCAGCGCGACCCCGAGCCGGCGTGCAAAGTCGACCGCGATCTGCCAGTCGTGCCGTGCCTCGCCCGGCGCCGGGACGGCACCCCGGACGCGCGTGATGCGGCGCTCGGAGTTGGTCACCGTGCCGTCCTTCTCGCCCCAGGTCGTCGCCGGCAGCAAGACATCGGCGTGGCGGCAGGTTTCGGTGTGGGCGAAGGCTTCCTGCACCACCACCAGTTCGGCGGTCGCCAGCGCCTCATGCACCAGGGTCTGGTCGGGCATCGACTGCGCCGGGTTGGTACAGGCAATCCAGACCGCCTTCACCTCGCCCGACCTGAGCGCCTGGAACAACTCGACCGCGCTCTTGCCGGGCTTCTCCGGCACCGAATCCACGCCCCACAGGGCTGCAACCTCGGCACGGTGCGCGGGGTTCCCCAGATCACGGTGCGCCGACAGCAGGTTGGCGAGACCGCCGACCTCACGCCCGCCCATCGCGTTGGGCTGTCCGGTCAGGGATAGCGGACCGGCGCCAGCACGACCGATCTGACCGGTGGCAAGGTGGAGGTTGATCAGCGCCGCGTTGTTGTGGCTGCCAAACGCATACTGGTTCAGCCCCTGACAGTACATCGAGAGCGTGGCCGGGCTGCTGGCAAACCACTCAGCGGCCGTTTCGATCTCCTTCTTGCTCAGTCCGCAGATCGCCGACGCCATGGCCGGTGTGTATTCACGCACGGTTTTCTTGATCGCATCGAACCCCTCGGTGTGGGCGTCGATGTATTCGCGTTTCACCAGACCTTCCCACAGCATCACATGCAGCATGGCGTTGTAGAGCGCGATGTCGGTGCCGGGAAGCAGCGCAAGGTGAAGATCGGCTGCCTCGGCAGTGTCGGTGCGGCGCGGATCGATCACGATCAGCTTCATCGCCGGATTCGCCGTGCGCGCGTCCTCAACCCTGCGGAACACGATCGGGTGCGCAAACGCGGTGTTGCTGCCGGCAATGACCAGACAGTCTGTATGCGCAATGTCCTCGTAGCTCGCCGGCGGAGCGTCGGCGCCGAGCGTCATCTTGTAGCCGCTGACCGCACTCGACATGCACAGGCGCGAGTTGGTATCGAGGTTGTTGGTGCCAATCAGGCCTTTGACGAGCTTGTTAAAGACGTAATAGTCCTCGGTGAGCAGCTGTCCCGCACCGTAGAACGCCACAGCATCCGGCCCGTGTTCGCGAATGATGGCGGCAAAACGGTCGGCGACGTGATCGAGCGCCGCATCCCAGCTCACCACCTGACGCGCGGTCTCGCATTCAGTGCGCAACTCGGGCCGAAGCGCGCGGACGGCGAGGGTCTCAGGTCCAGCCGACAGATGCAGCGTCGATCCCTTTGTGCATAACCTGCCAAAGTTGGCCGGATGCGCGGGGTCGCCACGCACACCGGTAATTTGATCGCCTTCATGCTCGATGATGACACCGCAGCCAACGCCGCAATAACAACAGGTGGAACGCGTTTCTGCCATACTGGACTCCTCGTTTCAGGATCTAAAGCAGAAAGCTTGCCAACTCAGCGCTACGCAACGGGCACGTTTCCGGGGCAAGCCCGGCAGCTCTCGCATCAATCCGGTGCATCACCCCCGTTCTGCGCACCGAAACCGTGCCAGAGGTCACGAATCGTGCCGTGCAGACGTCCGACATACGGGTGCAGGTGGTAGGCTGTTCGGGTTTGGCGCCAAGTGATGCACTGGTCGCCGGCATCGCGCCCCCGGGCCCGTGCCCCCCTCCGTCCAACAGGATCGATGAAAGAACTTACCCGCGCCACCATTGCACACTATGACCGCGAAGCAGCCGGATTCCGCGACGGAACCCGCGGTCACGACGTCAGCCAGAACTACGCTGCATTCCTGGGTGCGATTGAAGGACCTGCCCCTTTCACCCTGCTCGATTTCGGATGCGGACCGGGGCGTGATCTGAAGTATTTCAGCGCGCTCGGGCATCAGGCAGTCGGGCTGGACGGTTCGGCTGCCCTTGTCGGCATGGCAAGCGTCGACACCGGCTGCGCGGTGCTGCACCAGGACTTCATCGCACTCGATCTGCCGACCGGGCATTTCGATGGCGTTTTTGCCAACGCTTCGCTGTTCCATGTGCCGCGCCCGGCGCTGCCCGATGTGCTGACACAGTTGCATCGCACACTGAAGCCGCGCGGCGTCCTGTTCAGTTCGAATCCGCGTGGCGACAACCAGGAAGGCTTCAGCGGCGAACGCTACGGCTGTTACTACAATCTGGAGACGTGGCGTCAGTTACTCGCCAGTGCCGGCTTCACCGAACTGCATCACTACTACCGTCCACCCGGCCTGCCGTGCGCTCAACAGCCCTGGCTTGCCAGCGTGTGGCGCAAGCTTTGAACACCCGTCTTATTCAGGCATGCTTGCAACTGACATTTTGATGCGGTCTCCGACCGCCGCAGTTGCAAGGTGCCCGGCACCACTCACTCGGGGCAGCACGCCCCGTCAGAAGGAGTAAATAACATGAGCTTCGGAAACATCATCGGACAACTGCTGCAGCAAGGCATGGCCAACCAGAGCCGTGGTCGCCTCGATCACGCCCTGGGCTCACAGGGTCTCGGCGGCATGGGAGGTCTCGAAGAGATGCTTGGCGGCCTGCTCGGCGGCCAGGGTGGTGCGCAGCAAAGCCCGCAGTCGAACGCAATGGGGGGTGGCGGTGGCGGCCTCGGCGGTCTGCTCGACATGGCGGCCGGTGCGCTTGGCGGTGGACGCAGTGCAGGTGGCGCACAAGGCGGCGGTCTGGGTGATCTGGCCGGCATGCTGCTTGGTGGCGGGCGGTCGGGGGCGTCGGGTGGCGCTGGCGGTCTGGGCGACCTCGCGGGCATGCTGCTCGGGGGCGGACGCAGCAACGCCAGTGGCGGTGCCAGCGGTGGTGGCATGGCAATTCTAGGCACGCTGGCCATGGCCGCATTCAAGCACTGGCAACAGTCGCAGAGCGCCGGCGCGGCTGCCGCAATGCCTGCCATCGCACCGCAACAGTTTGCCGAGCTCACATCGCCCCAGGCTGAAACGCTGGTGCTGCGCGCAATGATCAGCGCAGCCAAGGCCGACGGCCAGGTTGATGACGAAGAGATCCAGCGCATCGTCGGCAAGATCGACGACGACGGTGTCAGCGCCGAAGAGAAGCAGTTCATCACCGATGAGCTGCGCGCACCGCTCAACCTTCAGGCGCTGGTCGCCGACGTCCCCGACGCGCTGGTCGGTACTCAGGTGTATGCGGCATCCCTGCTTGCGATCAACCTCGACACCGAAGCCGAGCGCAACTACCTGCGCACCCTGGCGCAGATGCTGCAACTGGATGCGAGCGCTGTCGAACGCCTGCATTCGCTCACTGGCGCGCCTCAGCTCTGAGACCGCTTAACGGAGAATCACTGAAATGCTTCAACGCCTGATCCGCCGCTTTACACTGCTGCTCAGCCTGGTCGCCCTGCTGGGGCTGTCGGGCTGCGGCTATAACGACTTCCAGCGTCTGGACGAAGAGACCAAGGCCGCGTGGGCCGAAGTGCTCAACCAGTACCAGCGTCGCGCCGACCTCGTTCCCAACATCGTCGCCACCGTAAAGGGCGAAGCCGACTTCGAGCAGACCACCCTCACCCGGGTGATCGAAGCGCGTTCGCGTGCCACGGCGATTCAGGTCACGCCTGAAACCCTCAACGACCCACAGGCCATGGAGCGCTTCCAGCAGGCACAGGGGCAGCTCGGCGGTGCCCTGTCGCGACTGCTGGCCGTGTCCGAGAACTACCCCAACCTGAAGGCGAACCAGGGCTTCCAAGAACTGCGGGTACAGCTCGAGGGTACGGAGAACCGCATCACCGTGGCCCGCAACAAGTACATCGGCGCAGTGCAGCAGTACAACGTGCTCGCGCGCAGCTTCCCGACCAATCTGACCGCGATGATCTTCAGCTACGCGCCCAAGGCCGGCTTCACGGTTGCAAACGAGGCCGAGATTTCGCGTCCGCCGACAGTGGATTTCGGTAGCCAGGGATCGCGCTGAGGCATGTCAGGACGCGGGATGATTCACGTCAGTTCGCACCGCAGTGCGCGTCGGCACGTCCGGACACGGCTTTCGTCCCTGATCGCGCTCGCCTTGCGCTGGCTCGCCTGTGCAATGCTGCTGCTGAGCCCGACAGTGTTTGCTCAGGCGGTGCTTCCGGTGCCCGAACTGAGCGCTCGGGTCATCGATCAGACCGGCACGCTCGACGCGGGCGTCCGTCAATCGCTCGAGTCCAGACTGGCCGCATTCGAAACCGAACGCGGCAGCCAGATCGTGGTGCTGGTTGTCGCGAGCACCGCGCCGGAGGACATCGCCTCGTACGCCTTCCGCGTTGCCGATCAGTGGAAGATCGGCCGCCGCGAGGTAGGCGATGGTGTGCTGCTGGTGGTCGCCAAGAATGACCGCAAGGTTCGGATCGAGGTCGCCCGCGCGCTCGAAGGCGCCGTACCCGACGTCATCGCTTTTCGCATCATCGACGGCCTCATCACCCCGCGCTTTCGTGACGGTGACTTTGCCGGCGGCATTGCGGCGGGGGTGGAGGGCCTTATCGCCCGCATCTCCGGCGAAGATCTGCCGCTCCCTGCACAGTCCGCCTCCTCAGGCGATGACTGGGACTTCTCGCTCGAAGACATCGCCGCCTTTCTCTTTGTAGGTGTGCCGGTGCTCGGAGGCATTCTCACCAGCGTGCTTGGACGCAAACTCGGCACCCTGGCCACAGCCGGCGTGATGGGCTTCATCGTCCAGCTGATTACCGGCAGCCTGCTGCTGGCCATCGTCGGCGGCGTGCTTGCGCTGATCTTCACCATCGCCATTGGCGGCGGCGGGGGTGGCGGCTTTGGCGGGGGCGGCCCCGTCATCCGCGGTGGTGGCTTCGGTGGTGGTCGCAGCAGCGGTGGGGGCGGCTTCCGCTCTGGCGGCGGCGGCAGCTTCGGTGGTGGTGGCGCGTCGGGAGGCTGGTGATCATGAACCTGACAACAAGACTCCTGCGCCATTTCTGGCTCGACGCCGACGACGCCTTCCGCCTGCTGGGCGAGGCCGCACTCAACCGGCTCGACCAGCGCATCCACGACAGCGAACTGAAGCACACGGGCGAGATCTGCCTGTGCATCGAGGCGAGTCTGCCGCGGGGAATGCTCTGGCGCCACGCCTGGCACCGCGAGCCGATCGAAGCCCTTGTGCGCGAACGTGCGATCGACCTCTTCTCCACCATGCGGGTGTGGGACACGGCCGACAACAACGGCGTACTGATCTACGTCCAGCTCGCCGAGCACCGGATAGAGATCGTCGCCGACCGGAGCATCGCCGACCTGCTCGGGCTTGAGCAGCTCGGCAGCGTGCTGCCACGCGTGCTCGGCACCTTCGCCAGCGGCGACCATGAAGCGGGACTGGGCATCGCCATCGATGCCGTGGATGCCGCGCTGAGCGCGCGCTTCCCGGACGTCGGGCAAACGATCAGCCGCGCGCGCGGAAACCAGCTCCCCAACCGACCGGTCGTGCGCTGAGCCGGGGGTTTGTACGCACTGTTCCGGTGCACCGAACCCCTGATCCGTGCCATGATACGGGCTTCCGAGATGCTTACTTGCGCGCTCACCCGCCCCGCTGCCTGCGCGCCGCGCTGAACCGGCGCCAAAGCGCCCGTTCAGAAGGTGTTTTTCCTGACATCGAGCGCCCTCGCCGCAGACAGCCACGGACTGGCGCAGCTATTGCTTTAGTCTTGGCACACAGAACCATCGGGTGCCCTCATGTCCAGCACACGCCATCATCGCTCCGTCCCCCAGCTTGCCTATCTGACCCGCTTCATGAGCGGTCTGCATGAAGATCAGACCCGCCTGCAGGAGATACAGTCGATCTACGACAACCTGAGCCTGCTCGGCCAGCTGCTCTGCGCAGGAACGGATATCAGCGGGATGCGCACCGATTTCAGTACGCTCGCCGGCGAACTGCTGGAGCAGCTTGCGCGGGAGCTGCAACGCAAGGCGGTTCAGAGTCTGGGCTCGAACGCCCGGGTCGCCATCGATCTGCTGGTTCGCAACCTGTACGAGCGCACGGCCGATATCGGCTTTCTGGCAACGGATGCGGACATCCGCGACTTTGCCGAAGCCTCCACCGGGTCGGCGTCCGACGCAGATCCTGTACAGCGCGATGCCCTGCGGCAGCGTTTTCGCGAATACGTGCGCAAGTACTCCGTCTATCACAACATCATTCTGCTCGCGCCCGACGGGCAACTGCTCGCACAGCTTGACGAGGGCAATCCGGTGTCCTCGTCCGGCGACCGGCTCATCGCCGAGGCACTCAGCACCAGCGCCCCTTACGTCGAAGTGTTCCGCAAGACGGACCTGCTGCCCGGCGAAGCCGCTCCGCTGATCTACGCCTATCGGGTGATGTCGGCCGACGGCAGCCGTCCCGTCGGCGTACTTTGCCTGTGCTTCCGCTTTGCTGACGAGTGCGAACGCATTTTCGACAGCCTCCTCGACGCCGATGACTGGACGGTCATCACCCTGCTCGACGACTGCGGTTGCATCATTGCAAGCAGCGACCAGTATCAGTTCCCCCTCGGTGCAAAGGTCGAGCATGGTCGCGGCGAAGTAAGCCAGATCGTCCGCTTCGCCGGGCGCGAGTATCTCGCCACCACCCGTGCGGCGCAAAGCTACCAGGGCTATGCTGGTCCCGGCTGGCTGGGACACGCGCTGGCGCCGCTCGACCATGCCTTCGACATGGCCGTTGCGCACGAACTGGAGGCGGTACCCGCCGCAATCCGGGCGGGCGCCCTTGAGACAACCCGCCTCTTCGCACCCGACCTGCGCGCGATCCCGCAACGCGCAACCACGATTCAGAGCGAGCTCAACCGTGCGGTATGGAATGGCCACCTGTGGCTGACTCGCGACGGCGCCGCACTCAATGGCGCGTTTGCAAAGGTTCTGCTGCGCGAAATCGGCAGCACCGGGGCGCGCACGCACAAGGTGTTCAGCGATTCCACGACCAACCTCTACGAGACTGTGCTGTCGTCGGTGCTGCACGATTGCGTGGCCAAGTCTGCGCTCGCGATGGACATCATGGATCGCAACCTCTACGAGCGCGCCAACGACTGCCGCTGGTGGGCACTGACGAGCGCCTTCCGCAGCGCCCTCGCATCGAATGAAACCAGCCCGAGGGACTGGAGCGGAGCGCTGACGGACATCCTGAGCACGATCAACGGCCTGTACACCGTCTATACCAACCTGCTGGTCTTCGATGCATCCGGTACGGTTGTCGCGGTGTCGAACCCTGCCGCTGCCGGGCTGATTGGCGAGCGCCTTCAAGGCGACTGGGTGCGCGCCACGCTGGCACTTCCCGACAGCCAGGGCTATTGCGTGTCCCCGTTTGCGCCCTCGCGCCTGTACGACGATCGGCCGACATGGACTTACGCCGCAGCGATTCGCGCCCTAGGCGAAAGTGGCGAGGTGGTCGGCGGCATCGCCATCGTGTTCGACGCCGAGCCGCAACTCGCCGCGATGCTGAAGGACAGTCTGCCGCGCAAGGACGACGGGAAGGCGTTTGGCGGGGCTTTCGGCGTATTCGCCACGCCTGACGGACGCGTGCTCGCCAGCACCAACCCTTCATTCCAGCCCGGCGCCCGAATCGTGCTCGACCGCAGCTTCTTCGAACTCGCGCCCGGTGCATCCCGCGCCAACATCGTCGAACTCGACAACCGCTACTACGCAGTCGGATCGCGCATGTCTTCAGGCTACCGCGAGTACAAGGGCCCTGACGATCGATATCGCAACGATCTGGTCGCACTCGTGCTCGTCCCCCTGTCGGAGACGCTCGCAGCGGGATCCGGCGGATGCCGGCAAGCACCCGCACAGAGCAGCGGATTCGCGCCACGCACAGCCAAGGATGAGCACTGCGTCGAGGTGGCGACTTTCCTCATCGCCGGCAGCCGCTACGGCGTGCGCACCACGCACGTGGTGGAAGCCATCGACAGGCAGAACATCACCGCCGTTCCGGGCATGCCGGACTGGGTGCGCGGCTGCATCATGTACCAGGACCAGGCGATCAGCGTTTTCGACCTGTCGGCCATGCTGCCCGGTCGCGCGCCACTGCGCACCGCGGGTCAGATCGTGGTGCTCTACGTTGCAGAGTATCAGGCGAAGTTCGGCATTCTGGTCGACGAACTCGGCGACATTCCGGAGATTCCGTCGTCACGAATCGACCCCATCCCGGCGATAATGAGCCGCAGCGGGCAGGCCCTCACCGAGAGCCTGGTGAAGCCGCTACCGCACAGCAACGAGCGCATTCTCATCATGCTGTCAGCCGAAGCAATCCTGCGTCGCCTGACCGGCGTGGCGGCGAGCGAGGTCGGGGACGAAGCGGAAATGCAGCCGCGGCTCGAAGTGCGTTACGGCGTCGAGTGATGGCTGACGCCGTCAGCTTGACTGCTTGATCGCGAGCACCGCCTGGTTGCGCAGGGTTTTCAGCAGCGAAAGCTCGCGCTCCGAGATCACGATCTCACCGGCGTGATCCTTGTCGGCGTAGATCAGGGCCACCGGTTTCTGCTTGATCGTGAGCGGCAGCAGCACAAAGGTGGACGCCTGCACCGAGTCCCGGAACCAGCCCGGGATGCGGTCGGCAATCCCGGGATCGTTCACATCCGAAATCAGGATGTCGGCGCCCGTTGAGGTGGCGACGTGAAAGATGTCGGGCGTGAAGCTGAGCGGGAAGCAGAACTTCCTGGCCAGCTCGGACACCTCCGGCCCCAGCCCGAACCGCCCCTGCATGGTGTTGCTGCGGGCGTCCCGGATGCACAGCAGCACCCGCCGGAATCCGATCGCGCGATACATGGTCTCGAGGATGATGCGCAGCACATCGTTGAGCTTGAAGTCTTCGACCAAGGTGTTGCTGATGTCCTGAATTCCGGCCGACAGTACGGTCTCGGTATCCACCCGCAGCCCGTCCGCATCGAACACGCCTGAGGGCATGGTGCCACCTGCGCCACCCTTGCTGACGGCGGCAGCCTCGCTCGCTGCGTCCTCGGCCTCATTTCCGCCATGGGCCGACCCCTTGCTGCGACTGAACTTCTTCAGCTGCTGGCCGAACTGGGTCTGGTGCAGGTTGATACGGATGATGCGGGCAAAATCGGTCAGCTCCTCGATCGAGGCATTGACCGTCTCCCGCAAATCGAACTCGGCTGCCGGCAAGGCATCGCCGAAGCGTGCCGCGGTGCGCTGGAGTTCGCGTTCGCGCTGCTCCGGATTGACCAGCGCGAGCGCAGAGCAGATCTCGTTCGAGAATCCCGCCAGCACGCGCAATCGCTCCTCGTTCGTCGCCGGCTTGCGCACAGCGTCCGTTGGCAGACGATGCATGCTGTCGACGATCAGCGCAGGAAAACCCCAGCTGCGGGCGATCCCGACACCAAGCTCTTCGAAGCTGATGCCCAGCACACGATGCACGGCCGCATCCTCACCACACTCCTTCTGTGCAAGCAGACGCCGGATCTCCTCGCTCTCGTCCGGAAAGTAGAACTGCGACAGCAGACGGCCCAGACCGTGGAACATCGAGCAGATATACGCCTGCTCCAGATCGCGCGAGCGCAGTCTGACCGCCAGGTCGCGCGCAAGCAGCGCCGCAAGATTGGCGCGCAGAAACTCTTCCTTGAGCTGACTGGCGTTGTGCTTGTTCTGCAGGTGTTCGAACAGGAGCACGGTGATCGCGATGTTGCGTACCGCATCGAAGCCGAGCACCAGAACCGCCCGCGAGATCGTGCTGATATTGCCTGCCCCGGCCTGATGGTAATAGACCGAATTGACCAGGCGCAGCAGCTTGTTGGTCAGCGAGAAGTCGCGCAGGATCAGCGAGGACAGCTTGTTGATGCTCTCGGATTCGCTGCTGGCAATGCGATTGATCGCCCCGACCGACTCGGACAGCGCCGGGAAATCGCTCTTGTGTCGCAGGCGCCGCAACAGGAACTCCACCGTACTCTGGCTTCCGCCTGTGGGCGGCGCTTCTTCCAGAGGCGCGAGCCAGCCCTGCAGTGCCTGCTCGAACTCGGTCGCGGTCTGGTAGCGCGTCGCCGGATCACGTGAAACTGCACGCAATGCAATCCCGGCCAGGCGCTCGTCCAGCCCGCAATCGTCGGGCAGAACGACCGACTCCGTGGCCACCTTGCGCATCACCGCATCAATGTCGTCGCCAACGAACAGTCTGCGCCCGAGCAGCATCTCGACCAGGATCACCCCGGCGGCGAACACGTCCCCCCGCGCACTCACCTCACGCTCCAGAATGTACTCCGGCGCCATGTAGGCCGGCGTGCCGGAGAACGCGCCTGCTGCGCCCTTGCCGCCCGCCACCCGACGGGCGATGCCAAAGTCCATCACCCTTGGCGTACCACCGCCGTCCATCAGCACGTTGCCCGGTTTCAGGTCGCGGTGGATCACCCCTTCCGCATGCGCGGCAGCGATGGCCGCGAGAATCCGCACCATCAGCCCTGCGGCACGGGCGGGCTCGACCACGCCCTCACGTTTCATGAACCGGGCAAGGCTCTCTCCCGGCACATACTCGAACACCAGATAGGGGTCTCCGGCAAACTCCCCGGCCTCGAAGATGGGCACGATGCCCGGGTGGCGCAGACGACTGACGCTGCGCGCCTCCGCGAGCAGGGCTTCGCCCATGGCGGCACGCTTCTCGCTGAAATGTACCGTTTTCACCGCCACTTCGCGCTCGAGCTGGGGATCGAAGGCGAGAAATACCACGCTCTGCGCACCGCGCCCGAGTTCGCGCTGCAGTTCGAAGCGTCCGATTGCGTTTGTCATTGTTGTTTGGTTCTGGCGGGTGGTGGCAAGCAGACCGATTAAGTCGAAAGTATTACAGAAAAGCGATTCGGGCGAGTAACTCGGTACGGTTCCGCATTCGATTCCCGCGCACTCCCTGCAGGCCGTGCCGATCAACGCCCGTGCCAGTAACGTGGATGGCGTTCGCGACTAGCCGTTGCAGTGACGCCATCTGCACCCACCTCCAGCGTGATGCTGCCCTGACTGTCGGTGCGGTAGCTGCGCGCCCCTGCCATCGCCCAGCGCGTCCAGACCGAAGGATGGGGATGGCCGAAGCGGTTAAGGTAGCCCACCGAAAAAACGGCCAGCTCGGGCATGACCGCATCGACGAATGCATCGATGGACGACGAGCGACTGCCATGATGTGCAACGACGATGGCCGAGCTCGCAAGCGTATCGCCGTGGGCCGTCACCAGCGCCTGTTCCGCCAGTTGCTCGATATCGCCGACCAGCAGCAATGAGCCGCCTGCGACATGGATTCGCAGCACGCAGGAATGCTCGTTGTTGCGCCGGGCCGGCAGCACCCCCACCGGCGGCCAGAGCACATCGAAGCCCACGCCATCCCACTCCCATGCGCGACCGGCGGTACAGGCCTCACCCGGCCAGCGGGCCAGGCCGCGGAGGATCGATGCCTCGTCGCCGGCCAGAATGTGCGTCACCGCCACCGCATCCAGCACGCTATGCGTGCCGCCGACGTGATCGGCATCGTCATGCGACAGCACCAGGCGGTCGAGCCGGCTCACGCCGAGCGCCCCCAGATAAGGCGCGACCACGCGCGTCCCTGCATCACTCGCACCATAGGCCGGACCGGTGTCGTACACCATGTCGTGGCTCGCGGTCTGCACATGAACCGCCAGCCCCTGCCCCACATCGAGCACCACCGCCCTGAACTGCCCCCAGTCGGGCCGCGGCGCCTGCCATGAAAGCAAGGCTGCCATCACCGCGAGGGCAGCACCGCGGCCGGGTGTCGCAGCAGGCAGCAGCATAATGAGAGCAGCCACGCATCCGGCGAGGATCATCCATCCCGGTGGCTGTGCCTGCTGCCACAGCGCCAGGCGCGAATCGGCCAGCCACTCGAGCACATGCAGCATCCACGCACTCACCGTGTGTGCGGGCACCAGCAGCACGGGGCTGGGCCACAGGACTGCGCCCAGCGTCAGCGGCGTGATCACGAAGCTGACGAGCGGAATCGCGATCCCATTGGCAACGGGCGACACCAGCGAGAACGCATTGAACAGGGCAAGCAGCGCCGGAATGGTGGCAAACGTGATCGCAAGCTGGATGCGAACCGCCATGCGCCAGCCGGAGCCCGGGCGCACACGTCCGCCAGCCAGCAGCAGGATGACGCCAACGGCGCCAAACGAAAGCCAGAACCCGGGGGACAGCACCGCCCACGGATCGATCAGCACGACGCACAGCAGCGCAAGTGCCAGCACCCGGCCAGGCGCAGACTCGCGCCCGAGGAGCAGCGCGACCACTGCCACAATCAGCATGATGAGCGCACGCTGCACCGGGATGCCAAGGCCGGCCAGCAGCGCGTAGCCAAGAGCGGCAATCAGGGCCGCAGTCGCCGCGGCCTTGCGCACCGGAACCCGCAGCACCAGCCACGGCACCCGCCGCCACACCTGCGCGCACAGTCCGCCGATCATCAGACCGACCAGGGAGATGTGCATGCCGGAAATCGCCACAAGGTGCGACACACCGGTGCGCCGGAACACCTCCCAGTGCGCGGGGCTGATCGCCCCCTGGTCGCCGACCGCAAGCGCAATCAGTATGCCGGCATGAGGGGCATCGGGCAGCGCAGCGCCGATGGCATCGCGAATGTGGGCGCGCAGGCGATGCACGCCGTGCATGAAGCCGCGAGCATCCGCATCCAGCCTGAGCGCCTCGTTTGGGTTGCGCACATAGCCGGTGGCACGAAGGTTTCGTTCCAGCAACCATGCTTCGTAGTCAAAACCGCCAGGCACTGCGTTGCCATGAGGGCGTTTCAGGCGCACCACGAAGTGCCAGCGCTCACCAGGCGAGACATGGGGCAAGGGCGCATCCTCGTCACGCGGGCGATACCAGGACAACAGTACACGACCCGGCACGCCGGCATCGGCCTCCTCGACCTCGAACACGAAACGCACGCCCTCGCCCACCGCCTGCGGCAGCTCCGCGACGACACCGGTCATCGCCAGATCCCTGCCCTCCAGGGTGTGCAGCAAGGAATCAGCGAGGCGGACATTCGCCCGCGCCGCGGCGTACAGGTAGCCGGCACCGGACACCGCAAGCGTCGCGATGGCGATCAGCCCCCAGCGCACAAGTCCCGTGCAACGGACCGCAGGCCGCTGAAAAGCAGCAAGCGTGAGCACCGCCAGGCATGCCACGCAGGCAATGATGAACGGCACGTCGAGGCGCGGAAGCGCGGCTTGCTGCTGCAGCCACCAGATGCCGAGAAGGAAGGCGAGACTTGCCATACGCATAAACACGGATCATGCCCGCAGGCGCCGTCTGCCGGCAAGATCAGGCGCGGTGGCCGCTGCGCTAGAATGGGCAGACACCATGCGAAAATCACTGAAACGATTCCTGCCCAAGCACGAGGCCGTACGCGAAAACCGCTGGCTGCGGCCATTTTCCGGCACGCTGCTGCACCCCAGACTGTGGTACCTGAACCGTCACTCGGCAGCGGGCGCGGTGGCAGTGGGGCTGTTCTGCGGACTGATTCCCGGCCCGCTGCAAATGCTCGGCGCGGCGATCTGCTGCGTGGTGCTGCGGGTGAACCTGCCGCTGGCCCTGATCATCACCCTGTATTCCAACCCGCTGACCATCGTGCCGCTCTATGTAGCGGCCTTCGCGATTGGTGATGTCGCGCTCGGCAGCACTGGCTCGGTGGCGTTCAGCGCACCGCCGGAACTCGTGGGCATGGACATCACCGGATGGATCGGCGCAATGATCCACTGGATGGCGGGTCTCGGTAAGCCGCTTGCGCTCGGGCTGGTGCTGCTCGCTGCGAGCCTGTCGTTTGCCGGCTACTTCATTGTGCGCGGCGCGTGGCGGATCTGGCTGATCCGCCAGTGGCGGGCACGGCAGCTGAACCGCGCCCTACGGCAGCGTGACGCAGGCTGAGCCTGCGCAAACCCCACGCTCAGACCAACAGTCCGTCCTCAAGCCGCAGGCTGCGCTGGGTGCGGCGCGCCATTGCATCGTCGTGGGTGACGATGACAAAGCTGGTCGACAGGCGCTCGTTGAGCGACAGCATGAGGTCGAACACGCTCTCTGCGGTGCGGCGGTCGAGGTTGCCCGTGGGTTCGTCCGCGAGCACGCAGGCGGGCTCGGTGACCAGCGCACGTGCAATCGCCGCACGCTGACGCTCGCCACCCGACAACTCACCGGGCGCATGATCGAGGCGATGCGACAGGCCGACCTCGCGCAACATCGCAGCCGCGCGTTCGTTGGCTTCTGCCGGGTTCATGCGGCGGATGTAGAGCGGCATCGCCACGTTTTCAAGCGCCGAGAACTCTGGCAGCAAGTGGTGAAACTGATAGACGAAGCCGAGCGCACCATTGCGCAACTGCCCACGGGCCGCGTCGGACATCTTCGAGAAATCCTTGCCCATCAGCCGCACCGTGCCCGCGCTCGGCACATCCAGCCCGCCGAGCAGGTGCAGCAGCGTGCTCTTGCCCGAGCCCGATGCGCCAACAATGGCCAGACGCTCGCCGCGCGCGACCGACAGCGTCACGCCGCCCAGCACCTTCACCGCATCCGCACCCTCGCGGAACTGCTTCTCCAGCCCGTCACACGCGAGCACGGGCTCGTGTGCCGACAGGCTTGCCGATTCGGCTGCCGCCCGATTCGTGGTTTCACTCATAGCGCAGCGCCTCCGCCGGATTCACCTTCGATGCGCGCCAGCTCGGATACAGCGCGGCCAGCAGCGTCAGCGTGAACGACACGGTCAGAATGCTCACCACGTCGCTCATCAGCACCTTCGAAGGCAATTCGTTGATGTAATAGATTTCCTTGTTCCACAGGGTCGCGCCAGTAATCGTTTCCAGCGCGGGAATGACCACATCCAGGTTGTGCGCGATTGCCAGCCCGCCGAGCAGACCCGCCACCAGCCCGACCAGACCAATGATCGAGCCCTGCAGCACGAAGATGGTCATGATCGACCCGGGGCTTGCGCCAAGGGTGCGCAGGATCGCGATGTCGGCGTACTTCTCCTGCACCGCCATCACCAGCGTCGACACGATGTTGAACGCGGCCACACCGACGATCAGGAACAGGATCAGCGTCATCATGGTCTTCTCCAGCGCAACGGCGCGGAAGAAGTTTGCGTGGCTGCGCGTCCAGTCATTCACCGCCAGCCCCGGCTCTTCGAGGTAGCTCAGCAGTTCGCGTGCAACACGCGGCGCCGCGAACAGGTCATCGAGCTTGAGCCGCACCCCGCTCACCGCATCGCCCATCCGGTACAGCGCCTGGGCGTCGGCAAGATGGATCAGCGCCAGCCCTGAGTCGTATTCGTACATGCCGGCTTCGAAGATGCCGACCACCTCGAACTGCTTCACCCGCGGCAGCACCGCCGCCGGCGTTACCAGCCCCTGCGGTGCGATCAGCGTCACCTTGTCGCCGAGGCCGACGCGCAATGCCAGCGCCAGATCGCGGCCGAGGATCATGCCAAAGCGCCCCGGCTGCAGCGCCTCGAAGCTGCCCGCCTTCATGTGCTGACCGAAGTCCGCAACCGTATCTTCAAGCGCGGGAATCACGCCACGCACCATCGTGCCGCGCACCGCCTCGTCGAAGGACAGCATGCCCTGCTCCTGCACATAGGGCGCGGTTGCCATGACCGACTTGTGACGGCGGGCCTGTTCGCCAACCTGCTGCCACGAGCGCAGTTCGCCGTCCAGGCTCTGCACCTGCACGTGCGACGCCACACCGAGGATGCGGGTGCGCAACTCCTCCTGAAAGCCGTTCATCACCGACAGCACCACGATCAGTGCCGCCACGCCGAGGGCAATGCCCAGCATCGATACCAGCGAGATGAAGGAGATAAAACGGTTCCGCCCCTGCGCCCGCTTGCGTGAGCGGGTATAGCGCAGGCCAACCAGGAATTCATAGCGCATCGGAAATGGGTTCGAGAGAGTGAATTGTTGTTGTGCTCAGAAAACGGGACGGCTCATCTGTCCCGCACGGCGCGTTTGCCGCCCGCAACCGGTTTGCGTGAGGGCTGACGTTTTCCGTCGGCCGTGCGCTCAGGTTGACGCGCCGCACCAGCCGCAGGTTTGCGCGCAGGACTGCCAACCGGCGCCGCCGAACGACCCGTCGGCGCAGGGCCCGCCGGCTGAAGGCGCGGCACCAGGCACCTCGGCCCGGCACCGATCAGGTCGGCGCGGCCCATGCGCATCAGGCCTTCGCGCAGGATCGGCCAGTTCTCCGGGTCGTGCCAGCGCAGGAAGGCCTTGTGCAGCTTGCGGATACGGCCCGTACGCACGGTTTCCACCACTTCGGAATCGGCCGAAACCTTCTTCAGCGGGTTCTTGCGCGAGTGATACATCGCGGTGGCGATCGCCATCGGCGTGGGCAGGAAGGTCTGCACCTGATCGAGGCGGAAATCGCGCTCCTTGAGCCACAGCGCAAGGTTCAGCATGTCTTCGTCGGTCGTGCCCGGGTGCGCGGCGATGAAGTACGGCACCAGGTGCTGCTTCTTGCCCGCTTCCTTCGAATACTTCTCGAACAGCTCGCGGAAAGCCTCGTAGGCGCCCATGCCCGGCTTCATCATCTTCGACAGCGGGCCATCCTCACTGTGTTCGGGCGCGATCTTGAGCAGGCCGCTGACATGGTGCGTGACCAGTTCCTTCACATACTCGGGCGAACGCACCGCCAGGTCGTAACGCAGCCCGGATCCGATGGTGATCCGCTTCACGCCGGGAATCGCGCGCGCCTTGCGGTAGAGCTGGATCAGCGGCCCGTGATCGGTGCCGAGGTTCTCGCAGATGCCCGGATAGACGCAGGACAGGCGACGGCACGAGCGTTCGATTTCCGGATCCTTGCACGCCATGCGGTACATGTTCGCAGTCGGCCCGCCGAGATCGGAGATATGCCCCTTGAAGTCGGGCGACTTGTCGCGGATCTCCTCGATCTCGCGCAGGATCGAAGCTTCGGAGCGGCTCTGAATGATGCGTCCCTCGTGCTCGGTGATCGAGCAGAAGGTACAGCCGCCAAAGCAGCCGCGCATGATGTTGATCGAGAACTTGATCATGTCCCAGGCCGGAATCCGTGCGCCGGCATAGGCCGGATGCGGCTGGCGGGCGTAAGGCAGCCCGTAGACAAAATCCATCTCCGGCGTGGTCAGCGGAATCGGCGGCTGGTTGAGCCACACGTCGCGAGCGCCGGGGCCTTCGCCATGAAGCTGCACCATCGCCCGCGCGTTGCCCGGATTGGACTCAAGGTGGAACACCCGCGAGGCGTGGGCATAAAGCACCGCGTCGTCCTTCACTTCTTCATAGGACGGCAGGCGCACAACGGTGTGCTCACGCTGCGCGCGACGGCTGGCCACACGCTCTTCGCGGCTCACGATGCGCACCGGCTGGGCGCCATCGGCAGCCGCCGCAGGTGCAGCCGCGGTGGGCTCCATCGAATACGGGTCGGGGTGCGAGTCGATGCGGCCGGGACGGTCAATCGCGGTCGATGCGGTCTCTTCCCAGCCTTCGGGGCGCGAGCCCGGTTTGACCATGAAGGCGGTACCTCGCAGGTCGCGGATCGACTCGATCGGCTCACCGGCATCCAGCCGCTGCGTCAGCGCCACCAGCGCGCGCTCGGCATTGCCGAACAGCAGGATGTCGGCCTTGGAGTCGGGCAGCACCGAGCGTCGCACCTTGTCCGACCAGTAGTCGTAGTGCGCGATCCGCCGCAGCGATGCCTCGATGCTGCCGATCACCACGTTCACGCCCGGAAAGGCCTCACGCGCACGCTGCGCATACACGGTGACCGCGCGATCGGGCCGCTTGTTTGGCTCGGCGTTCGGCGTATAGGCGTCGTCGGAGCGGATCTTGCGGTCGGACGTATAGCGGTTGACCATCGAATCCATATTGCCGGCGGTAATGCCGAAATACAGCCGTGGTTTGCCCAGTGCCCGGAAAGGCTCTGCCGAATGCCAGTCCGGCTGGCTGATGATGCCGACGCGAAAGCCGTGGGCCTCCAGCAGCCGGCCCACCAGGGCCATGCCGAAGCTGGGGTGGTCGAGATAGGCGTCACCCGTAACGAGGATGACGTCGCACGCATCCCAGCCGAGCTGTTTCATCTCGGCGCGGGACATGGGCAGGAACGGGGCCGGCTTGCGGCGGGACGCCGAGACCGGAAGAATCGAAGGGGAAGCACTCATGATGGGCGCCATTGTATCGGTCCTTGGCCTTTGGCCATCGTTCCTGCTTGCACCTTTTTACCAATCAAAGCCAGACCTTCATCCGGTTCGGCTCCATTCGGGACGCCGCGCAGCCTAGCGAGCGGCCCGCACATGCTAGACTCGCCCGGCTCCATCCTGTGGCAGATCCATGCAGATTCACCTTGTTCTCCCCGGCCTGCTGTGGCCCAGCGCAACGCTGCTTGGCCCGGCAGCAGACCTTGCACTGCCCGGCCTGCATCAGTTGCTCGGATTCGGGCAACGGCAGATCACGGACTTCGAACCCTTCGACCGCCAGATCGCACGCCTGTTCGGCCTCGACACCGATCCCCTGCCGCTGGGCACACTGCGCCGCCTCGGCGAACCTGCGACGACGCCCGCAATCGACGAAGACGGCGATGGCGAGTGGCTGTGCGCCGACCCGGTCAACCTGTCGTTCGCCCGCGAACATCTGCTGCTGGGCGAGTTTCCCGCCGATGACATCAGCGCCGCAGAAGCCGACGAACTGATTGCCGCGCTCAACGAGAACTTTGCCGACATCGGCAGCTTCGAAGCCAGCACCCCGACGCGCTGGTATGTGCGGCTGGCTCAGCCCACCCGCGCAAAGCTTTATCCACTGCACGACGTGGTCGGACGCCCGATCAAGCACTTCCTGCCCGAAGGCGATGATGCCCGGCTGTGGCAGCGAACCCTGAACGAAGTTCAGATCGTGCTGCACAACCACCCCGTCAGCCAGGCACGTGAAGCCGCCGGACGACGACCGGTGAACAGCCTGTGGTTCTGGGGCGCGGGACAATTCGAGACGGCGCCACGCACGCCGATGGCAGCCGTCCAGGCCAGCGACCCGGTGAGCATCGGTCTTGCACGCGCGGCCGGTGCGCAGAGTTCGGCACCCGACCCGGCTCAGGCTTTGGCGCAGGACACACTCGTGGTGCTCGACACCCTCTTGCGGCCTTCGCTTCAGCTCGATCTCGACAATTGGCGCAACGGCCTCGTCGCGCTCGAACGTGACTGGTTCGGCCCGCTCGCCCAGGCTTTGCGCAGCGGTCGGCTGCAACAACTGACACTCAGCGCGCCGGGCGACCGCTCCACGCTGCAGCTTCGTGCCGGCGCGCGCGACCACTGGCGCTTCTGGCGCAAACCGCTCTCGCTCGATGCGCTCCTGAAATCCATGGCACCGCCCCCCGCGGTACAGCCCACGCCCGACCAGCCCACGCAATGACCCGTATCCAGACCCGCGAAGTTTCGCAGCGTACCGTCTCGGCACTCGCCGATGCCGGCATCCACCCCCTGCTTGCCCGCCTTTACGCCGGCCGCGGCATCCGCAGCAAGAGCGAGCTCGACACCTCGCTGCGCGCCATGCTGCCGCCGGACGCCCTGACCGGCACCCGTGAAGCGGCGCAACTGCTCGCTGACGCAATAGAGGCCGGCGCGCGCATGGTGATCGTCGCTGACTACGACTGCGACGGCGCCACCGCCTGCGCAGTCGGCGTGCGCGCGCTGCGTGCCTTTGGTGCCGACGTGCATTACCTCGTGCCCGACCGCGTCACCCTCGGCTACGGCCTGACCCCGGCCATGGTGGAGATCGCCGCACGGCTCGAACCCGATGTGCTGATCACCGTCGATAACGGCATCGCCAGCGTCGAAGGGGTCGCCGCCGCGCGCGCTCACGGCATGGCCACCGTGATCACCGACCACCACCTGCCGGGCGAGACCCTGCCCGAAGCGGACGTGATCGTGAATCCGAACCAGCCCGGCTGTGACTTCCCCAGCAAGGCGCTGGCCGGTGTCGGGGTGATGTTCTATACCATGCTCGCGCTGCGCGCCGAACTGCGCGAGCGCGGCGCCTTCCAGGGCAGCAAGGAACCCAACCTGGCCGATCTGCTCGACCTCGTCGCGCTCGGCACCGTCGCCGACGTGGTCAAGCTCGATCACAACAACCGCATCCTGGTCTCGCAGGGCCTGCAGCGCATGCGCGCGGGCCGCATGCAGCCGGGCGTGCGCGCTTTGTTCGCCATCGCCAGCCGCGATCCCTCGCGCGCCAGTGCCTTCGACATGGGCTTCGCCCTCGGCCCCCGGCTCAACGCTGCCGGCCGGCTGTCCGACATGAGTCTCGGAATCGAATGCCTGATCACCGACGACCCCGGCCGCGCAATGAACATGGCCCAGGAGCTCGATCGCCTGAACCGCGAACGACGCTCGATCGAAGCCGGCATGCAGGAAGAGGCCCTGCTCCGCCTCGAAGGCTTCGATGCCGGCAACAACGCCAGCATCGCGCTGTTCGAGCCAGACTGGCACCAGGGCGTGGTCGGCATCGTCGCCGGCCGCATCAAGGAAAGGCTGCACCGCCCCACCATTGCCTTCGCCCGCAGCAGCGACGGCGAGCTCAAGGGCTCGGGCCGCTCGATTCCCGGCCTGCATCTGCGCGATGCGCTCGACCTCGTCACCAAGCGCGAGCCCGACCTCATCGTGCGCTTTGGTGGCCACGCAATGGCAGCCGGCCTCACCATCAACGAGTCCGCGCTTGATCGTTTTCGCGACGTCTTTGAGGAGGTGGTCAGCGGCCTCGTCGATCCGGCCGACCTGCAGCGCCGCATCGAAACCGACGGCGCGCTCGAGTCCGGCTACATGAGTCTGGAATCAGCCCGCATGCTTGATCAGGAGATCTGGGGCCAGGGCTTCCCAGCGCCAGTATTCGACGACGTTTTCCGCGTCGAGCGTCAGCGCCTGCTGAAGGACAAACATCTCAAGCTCGAACTGTCGCGCGGCGGCACACGGTATGACGCCATCCAGTTCAACCATGCAGACGGCGCGCCAGGAGACATTCGTGCGGCATTCAAACTTGCCATCAATGAATACAATGGCGTCTCCAGTGTGCAGTTGATGCTGGAACACTTCGAAGCTGCCTGACGCAAAAACAAGGCAGCCATTTCCCCCGACGACCTGACATCCCGGAGACCAGACCATGGCCTACGACAACAACAACGTTTTTGCCCGCATCCTGCGCGGAGAGCTGCCCTGCCAGCGTCTTTACGAGGATGAGCACACCCTCGCCTTTCTCGACATCATGCCGCAGTCGGAAGGCCACACCTTGGTGTTGCCCAAGGCGCCGGCCGAGTTCATCACCGAAATGAGCGATGCCTCGCTCGAGGCCACCATGCTCACCACGCGCAAACTTGCCCGTGCAGTGCAGGCGGTCACCGGCGCACCGGGCCTGCTGTTGTCGCAGTTCAACGGTGCGGCTGCCGGCCAGACCGTGCCGCATGTTCACTTTCACATCATTCCGCGCTTTCCCGACCAGCGCCTGAAGTCGCACGGCCGCGAAAAGGCCGAGCCAGCCGAGCTTGCCGCACTAGCCGAGCGCATCATCGCCGAACTCGCGAAGTCTGCCTGAGCACTCGGTCCGGCCGCACACCCCGGGTCAAGGCTTCGGGGTCTTGTCGGCCATGCGCTGGATGTCATCCACCACCACCGACAGCGCGTTGGTGGAGACGAGCACTTCCACCAGCGACAGCACCAGCGATACCGCCAAGGTGACGATGCTGACGCCGAACATCAGCTTTCCCGCCGCCTCGCTGTGCACGAACAGCGCCAGCATCGACAGCGCGCACATCAGAAAACTGAGCACCCCGAAGGACTGCATGTACTGAATCATCGTGATGCGCCGCTTCAGCCCCGGAATCTGCATCATCACCACCGGGCTGCTCGGATCAGGCGAGGCATGCAACTGTCGGATCACCTGCGCCAGGCTCAGAAAGCGGTTGGTATACGCAAGCAACAGCAGCGAAATGGCGGGAAACAGCAAGGCGGGGGTGGTGAGATCCATTACTTGGGGCCGATGCGGGACATTGAGGCCTCAGTCTACCTCTTCCACCTGCAGTCACGCCTCATTCAGAGAAGCGGCAACCGTCGTACCAAGGGCCTCGGGGTGTTACTGCGTGGGGCTGTCGAGAGCGCCATTGACAGCGGTGCTGCGGCGGAAACACGGCGGCGCATGTCTGAGGGCGCGCAGCGACCGAGTTTGCGCCGACGCCGCCGCAGTGCCGCTGGCAATGGGAAGCCGAAGGCCGCGAACGTCTGCCCCGCGCGGTGACGCCCCGAGGCCCCGGCACCGGACCTCAGCGCCCAGCCCAGTTCACCCCCCATCTTCTGCCCGAATCCACGCTCTTCCCCGGTATAATGCCCGGTTTTCCGCATTGTCCCCCGGAGCTGTAAATGGAAGCAGAACGCCAGAACGCCATCGCCGAAAAACTCGCCGACCTCGCAGCCCGCGGTCGCGAACTCCGGAGGTATCTTTGACTACGATGTGAAAGCATCGAAGCTCGAAGAAGTTAACCTCGCACTGGAAGACCCCACCGTCTGGGACAAGGCCGAACGTGCGCAGGAGCTTGGCAAGGAAAAGCGCCAGCTTGAGGACATCGTCGTCACCCTGCAGAACATCGACCAGCAGTCGAAGGATCTGAAGGATCTGTTCGAACTCGCCGAAGCTGAAGATGACGACGAGACCTTCGTCGCCGTCGAAGAAGACCTCGGCGACCTCGAAGCCTCGGTCAACAAGCTCGAATTCCGCCGCATGTTCAGCAACCCGATGGACCCGAACGCCTGCTTCATCGAAATCCAGGCTGGCGCCGGCGGTACCGAAGCCCAGGACTGGGCCGGGATGCTCGAACGCATGTACCTGCGCTACGCCGAAAAGAAAGGCTTCACCGTCGAACTGATGGAAGAAACCGAAGGCGAAGTCGCGGGCATCAAGAACTGCACGATCAAGGTCAGCGGCGATTACGCCTACGGCTTCCTGCGCACCGAAACCGGCATCCACCGCCTCGTGCGCAAGAGCCCATTCGACTCCAACGCGCGTCGCCACACCAGCTTCACCTCGGTGTTCGTGTTCCCGGAAGTGGATGATTCGATCGAGATCGAAATCAACCCCGCCGACCTGCGCGTCGACACCTACCGCGCCTCGGGTGCCGGTGGTCAGCACATCAACAAGACCGACTCTGCGGTGCGGATTACGCACGAGCCGACCGGAACCGTTGTGCAGTGCCAGAACGACCGCTCGCAGCACAAGAACCGTGCCGAAGCCATGTCAATGCTGAAAGCGCGCCTGTACGAACTGGAGTTGCGCAAGCGCCAGTCCGAACAGCAGAAGCTGGAAGACTCCAAGAGCGACATCGGCTGGGGACACCAGATCCGCTCCTACGTGCTCGACCAGTCGCGTATCAAGGATCTGCGCACCAACTACGAAGTCGGCAACACCCAGGCCGTCCTCGATGGCGACCTCGACGACTTCATCGCCGCCAGCCTCAAGCAGGGCGTCTAAGCCCACGCCGGACAGGCCGGTCATCATGACCGGCCTGTGCAGTGCCTTCCTATGATCGATCCCGACCTCTCCGACTTCTTCGCCGCAGGCGTCACCACAGATGACGTACCCGAACTCGCGCCGCTGCTGGCCGCACGCGGGATTGTCGGCACCTTCATCTCGCTGTTTCGCGGCTCGGACGCCGAGGTGTTGCTGCGCCTGCTGGTGCTGCGCGAGATCGGACAGGAAGCAGACGCCCCGCGCTGGTCGCCCGACACCTTGCGCCGGCGGTTTTCCTACCTCGACCCGGTCAAGCTCGAAACCGTACTCAAGCGCCTGCGCGAGCACGACCTGCTCGCATTCGCAGACGACGGCCTCTATCACCTGTCGGACATGGGCCGCAACGCGGTCGCCGCGCTGTCGATGCTGCTGCGTTTCAGCGCCGAGGAAGACGCCGAGCTCGGCTTCCTCACCGCGCAGCTCGCCGGCCTCAGCGCCACTGGCAGCATCACGCCCGACGCCCTCAGCCACCTGTTATCCAAGCTCAACGACCTCACCTGGCACTTCGAGGAGGCCATCGCCTCGGGCTCGGAATTCCGCATCGTCACCGCCCGCAGCCGGCTCAAGGCCAACGGCCGCTGGCTCGACCGCGGCACGGGCATCCTGCGTGAGCTGCTCACCGATCCCGAAGTCGATTTCGAGATTGCCCGCGTCGCCCAGCGCATCGGTCTGGCGCAATCCCGCCTCGCCCGGGTGGACGCGGCTTTCCAGCGTGCGCTCAACAAGATCGAGACCCAGCGCGTCACGCTTGGCGGATCGGGCATTTCCTCATCCGACGTCTCGGCCTGGCTGCGCCATCAGGATTCGGCGCGCCTGGCCGACCTGATCCTCGGCGCGCTCGACGCTGCGCCCGCGCCCGCCTTCCTCGCCGGCGGCCACGAACTGCTGGATCGTGCCGAAGCTGCGCTGGGCGCCGACGCGCACGAAAAAGCCGCCACAGCCGAACTGCCCGCGGCGCACGACGCCCCGACCTCGATCGCCCCCGAGCACGAAGACCTGCGCCTGCTCGAACACTTCGGCCACCGCCTGGAGCAACTCCAGCAGCCGGCGCCCCTGCACGCCATGGTGAGCGGCGGCGGATTTGCCGCGGCAAGTTACCGCCTGTCGCTGCTTGCCCTGCTCGCAGATGGCGGCGAGGGCGGCCCGGCCGACGGCCCCGTCGGCCAGTTCATGCGCCTGCCGCTGCAGATCGAGTTCACCGACCAGCTGGTGGATGTCGATGAAGACGAAATTGCGCGCATGACCGCAGGCGAGATCCGCCCCGCTCAAGGCAGCGCCCGCCCTGCGGACGCCCCCGCCACGGAGACCTGATGGAACACGAACTGCAAACCCTCACAGCGCGCCTGCTCAACCATCGCTGGCTGCCGCGAACCGATCGCCTGGTGCGCCGCGCCCTGGTGGACGAAACCTTCCGCCTCGATCTCGACCGTCGCCTTGCCGCCGTCGGCCTGCGCCTGCTCGACAACCCCTATGCTGCGCATGTCGCCGTCGGCCTGAACGCCGACATGCACGAACCGGTGTTTGGCGCCACCCGCGAATACGCCGCCAGCAACCTCGGCCTCACCCGCGACGAGATCGCCCTGCTGGTCATCATCTGGTCGCTCATCGTGCTGCCCAAGCGCGAGCGTCAGGTCACCCGGCGCGACGTCATCGACGACGGCCAGACTGACATGTTTGGCGGCGACAAGCCGGTGCCGCATGGCGACTCCGTATCTGCCGGCCTGTCCGAGGCCTCGCTGATCGCAGACTTCGGTGCCCGCCTTGGCGGCAAGACCAAGGTGCGCAACTTCGCCCTCGGCAAGCTCGCCCGCCTCGGCTTCATCGAGCGCCGCAACGGCCAGATCCTCGAAGGCCCGCTGCTCGACGTCGCCCTCGACTACCGCCTGCTCGCAGACCGCATCATCCACGGCACCCTGGCCGACGTGCTCGCCGAAGCCGGCCACGAAGTACCCAATGCGAACGCGCTCGACATCGCCGACGTGCTCCCCGACGACGACCTGCCCGACGAAGACACGGAAGACTGATCACGATGTTCCACATCAAGACGCTCGAACTCGTCCACTGGGACTACTGGCGCCGCTTCAGCCTGCCGCTGGACGCCCAGATCATCACCATCGTCGGCCCCAACGGCTCGGGCAAGACCACCCTGCTCGACGCCATGCGTACGCTGTTCGCGCTGCGCTGCTCGGGCAAGCGCGACTTCCGCCGCTATGTGCGCCGCGCCGAACGCAGCTTCGCGTGGATTCGCGCCGTGGTCGCCAACGTGCCCGGCACCAACGGGCGCCGTCCCTTCTTCCCCTGCCTCGCCGACGAAGTCACGCTCGCCTGTCGCATCCGCAAGAGCGGCGGCGAATGGACGCGCGACTACGCCATCATCGACGGCAACCTGTCCATCGAAGAACTCGAAACCTCGAGCGACTGGACCGGCCTGCGCGACTACCAGACCCGGCTCGCCTGGGGCGGACTGACCCCCGCCATCGCCAAGGTGCTGTCGCTCGAACAGGGCGACACCGACAAGCTGTGCGAGTACTCGCCCAAGGCCCTGCTCGAACTCGTTTTCGATGTCTTCGGCGACAAGGAAGTGCTCGACAACTACGCCGCCGCCCGCGAGGAACAGAAGAACGCCGAACGCGAGATCGAATCACTCGGCATCGACCTCGACCGTCTGCGCGCTCAGGCCGAAACCAAGCGCCTTGAGGCCGATCGCTTCCTGGAGTGGAAGCAGCTCAGCGATGAGATCCACGCCCTCGAAGCCGAGATCGTGCCGCGCCTCGAATGCGCCGAACTTACCCGCGAGATCGCCACCGAGCGCGACGAACTGCTGCGTCTCAACCGCGAGCGCGCCAGCAAGCTCGCCGAGCAGCGCGATGCCCGTACCCGCGTCGCCGACATCCAGACCGAGCAACAAGCGGCAGCCGCCGAACGCAATCGCCTCAAGCAGCAGGACAAGGACGCTGAACAGCGCCACCTTGCGGCTCACGACCGCGTACGCGACCTTGAGAAAACACTGGCCGAGCGCGACGCCCTGCGCACGCAGCTTGCCGCCGAGCACGGCGCCGACGCCGTTGCGCTGGAGAAAGAACACGAAGCCGCCGACGCCGCCCTGCTCGCCCTGCGCCGCAAGGAGCGCGAACTGCTCGCCGCCTTCGAGGAAAAAACCGAACAGCTGCGTGCAGCCCGCAGCCGCAGCGGCCCGCCGGGCGATGTCGAAGTCAGCCGCTTTCGCGCCACCCTGTCGGCCGAAGGCATCGCACACCAAGGGCTGGCCGAGGTCGTCGAAGTCACCGATCCCGCGTGGCAGGTCGCCATCGAAGCCATCCTGCGCCCCTACCGCCACGTGATCCTGCTCGAGCGCGAATCCGACCGCTACGCCGCATGGGCACTCGGTGAGCGCGAGCGCTTCCGCCACTTCGTCGTGCCCGAGCGCGAAACCGCACCACCGCCGCGCCCGATGAGCCTGGCCGAAGTGGTCAACTTCAGCGCACCGGTGCCGCGCTGGCTCACCGACCTGCTCAACCGCATCCGCCGCGTCGAGGACGCGGAATCCGCCCGCGACCTGCCGCGCGAGCAGGAATGGATCACCCGCAACGCCTACCACCGGGAACGCCGCGGTGCGCGGCACCTTGGGCGCCCGCACGACTTCCACTTCGGCGAACTCGCCCGCCAGTCGCGCATCGACGACCTCGAAGACGAGATCGCCCAGCTCGACAAGCAGCTGCAGGCCATCCGGCCCAGGCTCGACGCCGCAAGCGACAAGCTCACCGGCATCCGCCAGCGCCTGCTCGGCCTGCAATCCGCCCAGCTGCTCGCGGCCAACACCGAGAAGTACGCCAGCGCGGAGGCCGAACTGCCCGCCGCCACCAAGGCCCTCACCGAAGCCATCGCAGAGCGTGCCGACACCCGCGGCGCACTCGACGAAGTGGCCGAGAAGCTGCGCGGCATCGAGATCGAACTCGACCGCCGCAACCGCGAACAAAAAGCCGTCGACCTGCGTCTGGCAGACATTGCACGCGAACACGCCCCGCGTCGCCACGCCCAGGCCCAGCGCATCATGAAACTGCGCCGTCGCCGTCGCGGCATGCCCGCGCACTGGATGGACCACGCCGACATCGCGCTGCTCGCCGACAAATACGGCGACGCCCGCGGCGCCCGCCTGCAACTCGAGCGCCTGCACCGTCACCTCGATGAAGGCGACTGGATCACCGACATCTCGGTGCTCACCCTGCGCGACCGCATCACCGCCGACCTGCGCACCCGCGAACGCGACTATGGCGACCGTCAGGCCTACTGCGCCACCGCCAGCCGCCACACCGACGAAGCACGTGCCGCCTACATCGCCAAGCTGCGCGCCACCGTGCGCCAGTACGGCAAGAACCTGAAATCCCTCGGCGACCTCTCCAACGTCAACGTCGACTGCCCCACCCCGCACCTTGAGAACGACGACGTCTCGCTTGGCGCCGCCGGCCTCGAAGTGCGCTTCGACTTCGACCGCAAGGGCGCAGTCGGGCTCAATGACGGCGAAGCCTCGGGCGGCCAGCAGGTCATGAAATCCCTCATCCTGCTCATCGCCCTGCTGATGGACGACGCCCGCCCCGGCGGCTTCGTCTTCATCGACGAACCCTTCGCCCACCTCGACGTCGCCAACATCGACCGCGTCGGCACCTTCCTGCGCGCCACCCGCGCGCAATACCTCATCACAACGCCGGTAACGCACAACGCAAACGTATTCGCGCCCGCGCAGCTGACGCTGGTAACGCGGAAAAAACCGCCCGCAGAAGAATGGGCACCGCCAATCGGCGTGCTGACCCGCGAACTGTAAATCAAAGGTAAATCAAAGGGGTCAGAGTCGTTTGAAAGTTTCAAACGACTCTGACCCCTTTGGTCCTGACCCCTTTGGTCCGCTTTCGTCCGAGTGCTTCCGTGTGACGCAGTCGCAACGCCTCTCTTCCCTGCCCACCATGGCGCGTCACGGCTGTCTCTTCCAGTGCTACCCGGCACTCAGCTCCGTGCAGTCAGACGATCAGCGCATCCCCGACCGCGCCCGCGGAAATTCTTCGGCGTTAGATCCAATATTTGTTTTTCCCCGCGCCATTCAGATCCATTGCGCGGCAAGTCCGCATCCACGATGCGTAGACTGTTAATCCGGCAGCGGGCCCTGCGCAACGCAGTGCGGGGGCCTTGCCGAGGTTGGCGCGAGGCGTCGACTGTGATCAGCGTGAGTACCCGGCCGACGGATCGTCGGGTCATGTTTTCGGTTACGCCGCTTTCGAGCGCGTGACGGGCGCGGCAGCAGCACCTTGCGGAAGGTCGGCGCCGTTCAGGAAAACCTCGGGCTGGTCATCTTTTATGGGATAACTCAAGGACGCTTACAGCCATGCTGAACATCGAAGGACACCTGACTCATTTTGCCAACCCCGCCGCGAACGCCGATCAATCGTATCCTGAAGCGTTGAAGGACATCCTGAGCCTTGCCAAGGCCGGCGAGGCAACCCGGGAGATTCGCACCTGGCCGGGCTACGCGACGACGCCGCTGTACACCCTCACATCGATGGCGAAAGCTGCAGGCCTTGGGACGATCTACTACAAGGATGAATCGCAGCGTTTCGGTCTGAAGAGCTTCAAGGCCCTCGGTGGCGCCTACGCGGTCACCAAACAGCTGCAGCAGGCGATAGAAGAGCGCACCGGTCGACGTCCGTCGATTGCCGGTCTGCTGGCAGGTGAGTTCAAGGACGATGTGGCCGGGCTGGTGGTGAGTTGTGCAACCGATGGCAACCACGGCCGCTCGGTGGCCTGGGGTGCACAGATGTTCGGCTGCGGTTGCGTCATCTACATTCACCGGGATGTTTCCGAGGGACGCAAGCAAGCCATGGAAGCGTTCGGCGCCAAGGTGATCCGTATCGCTGGAAACTACGACGAGTCCGTGCGCCAGGCCGATGCCGACGCCAAGGCCAATGGCCGCATCATCGTCTCCGACACCAGCTACGAAGGCTACATGGAGATTCCCAAGGACGTCGCACTGGGCTACACCGTGATGCTCGACGAACTCGTCACACAACTCGACGGCGCGATCCCGACCCATGTATTCGTGCAAGGCGGCGTCGGCGGCCTCGCCTCGGCGGTCGGCGGCTATTTCTGGGATCTGTGGGGCACACGTCGCCCGCGCCTGGTGATCGTGGAGCCCGAGAAGGCCAACTGCCTGCAACAGAGCGCCAAAGCAGGCAAGCCGGTCGCCGTCGACGGCGGTCTGGAAACACTGATGGCCGGCCTCGCCTGCGGTGAAGTCTCTGCCCTGGCGTGGAAGATCCTCTCGGTCGGCGGCGATGACTTTATGACCATCAGTGAAGAAGCGGTGCCGGCCACCATGCGTCTGCTCGCCCACGGGTTCGAGCAGGATCCCGCGATCGAAGCGGGCGAGTCTGCGGTACCGGGCCTCGCCGCCGCCGTGATCGCGGCTCAGGACCCGGTCCTGTCGAAGACGCTGGGTCTGGACGCGAACAGCCGGGTGCTGGTGATTGGCACCGAGGGCGCCACCGATCCGGAGCTGTACCGCACGCTGGTCGGCTAAGCCCCGCCGGGTACCCGTGGCACCGCGCTGCGGGTACCCTGATTTCACACGCTGTCAGCGTCAGCCGTGCCGCCGCCCACCGGCAGGCACAAACTCACCTTTACCGACGACATCACGACGTTGGTCTGGAAACTGCGCACGTTCGAGTTCTCGAAAAACGCGGTCCGGGTGAAACGCTCGTAATCGTTCATGTCCGCAGCGGTTACGACCAGAATGAAATCCGAGTTGCCGGTCACGTAGTAGCACTGCTGAACGGCCGGGTTGTTCCGCATCCCTTCCTTGAAAGTATCAATCAGATCGGCGCGCTCGCGTTCGAGGCTGACCTGCACCAGGAAGGTCATGTCCCGCCCGACCGCCTTTGGATTGACCACCGAGACGTCCGCCAGGATGACCTGCTGCTCGCGCATCCGCTTGAGCCGGCGTTGAACCGCCGCAGGCGACAACCCCACCTGCTCGGCTATGTCTTCTGTTGTGGTGCGGTTGGCGACCTGGACAATCTCCAGGATGCGGCGGTCGAAACTATCAAGATTTACTGCCTGAGGAAGGGCCATGGCATTGAATTCCCAGTATGCGGTGAATGCACCGATATAGTGAAAATGACTTTTTCATGCACCACACTGGTTATTTAGTCGATCCACCAACGTGACGCTGTATAAATCTGCGGAAATCCCGCAAAACTAAGGTCGATATCGACGAAATGCGTCCTGTGTGAAGCGTAGCGTACACCTGACTGCAGAACTTCTGCATTTAGCCCCCAGGCCGTTTGAACGACTGACTTTCCGTGGATGAGCTTGCGCAATGACACGTATTGATTCCGTACTACACAGCAAACCGCTCCAGCACCTGGCGCCCGGTGGGCGGATTGGCGTGATCTCTCTGGCAACCGATTTCAACATCGAACAGGATCTTCGCCGCATCCTGCCGCGCAACGTCGAGATCTTCACCAGCCGGGTGCGCAACACGAATCCGCTTACGATCGAGAACCTGCGCTCGATGGCACCCGGCATCAGTGCCGCCGCCGACACGATCCTGCCCGGCACGCCGCTCGACGCCGTGATCTATGCGTGTACGTCAGGCACGGTGGCGATCGGCATTGACCGAATCAGCGAACTCGTACGCCAGAGCCGTCCCGGCGTGCCGGTGAGCAATCCGGTCAGCGCCGCCCTGTCGGCCTTCGACACGCTTGGCGCCCGGCGCATTTCAATTCTCACCCCCTATACTGGAACGGTGAATGCGGAAGTGGCACGCCTGTTCGAAAACCAGGGTTACGAGGTTTTGAACATCGCCGGCTTTGGCTTTGAAGACGACACGGCGATGACCTTCATCGATCCCGACGATATCGTCGACGCAGCGCTCGCCACGTGCGACCCGGCCGCAGACCTGCTTTTCGTGTCATGCACCGCACTGCGTGCCGCCGCGGTCATTGAGCGAATCGAACGCGAACTGAACAAGCCCGTCGTAAGCAGCAACCAGGCCCTCGCCTGGCACAGCCTCCAACTGGTGAACTACCCCGCCCCGGTAGTCGGATTTGGCCGCCTGATGCAACACGTCGGCGGCAAGATCCATCGTCCCTGACCCCAACAGCTGAGACTCTGACATGTCCCGATTGAGCCCGGCCCTTCTTGCCGACATGACCGAATGGCGTCGCCATCTGCACCGTTTCCCCGAGTGCGGTTTCGACGTTGAACAGACCTCGGACTTCATCGCAGCCAAGCTCGAGAGTTTCGGTATCGAGGTGGTACGCAACATCGGCCACACCGGCCTGGTCGGCGTGCTTCGTGCGGGTGATGGTGCTGGCGCCATTGGCCTGCGTGCCGACATGGATGCACTGCACATCCATGAAAAGAACACTTTTGCGCACCGCTCGCTGCACGAAGGCCGCATGCACGCCTGTGGTCATGACGGTCACTCCACCATGCTGATGGGTGCAGCCGCCGCGCTGGCGCAGAGCCGCGACTTCAACGGCACGGTGTATTTCATCTTTCAGCCGGACGAAGAACATGGCAAGGGCGCCCAGGCCATGATCGACGCAGGGCTGTTCGAGCGCTTCCCGATGGACGCGGTCTATGGCCTGCACAACCTGCCCGGTTTGCCCGCGGGCAGCTTCACGGTGCGCCCGGGTTCGCTGATGGCCAGCGAAAGCAGTTTCGAGATCGTCATCGGCGGCACCGGCGGTCACGCCGCCATGCCGCACACCGGTGTCGATCCGCTCGTGGTTGGTGCGCAGGTGGTCGTTGGGCTGCAAACCATCGTCTCGCGCAGTCTGAGCGCCATTCACGAGACGGCGGTGATCTCGGCCACCGAGTTCATCACCAACGGCACGGTCAACGTCATTCCGTCGGAAGTCACCATCAAGGGCGACTGCCGCTGCTTCACCGAGGCCACGCTGGCAAAGATCGAGCAGCGCATGGAAGCCGTCGTGGCCGGCATCTGTCAGGCAGCCGGCGCGCGTTACCGCTTCGAGTTCATCAACACCTTCTACCCGACGGTGAACAGCGCTGCGGAAACACAGCACGCGGTCAGTGCGGCACGCACGGCGCTCGGCGACGACATGGTCAACGACAGCTGCGATCCATTCACGATTTCGGAAGACTTCTCCAGCATGTTGCGTGTCAAGCCGGGCTGCTATGCCTTGCTTGGCAACGGAACCGAGTCGGTCGGCGGCTGTGCGCTGCACAACCCGAACTACGACTTCAACGACGGCATTCTGGAAAGCGGCGCGCGTTACTGGATTCAGCTGGTACGCGAGCAGTTGCGCTAAACACCCCATCCCACCACCCACTCACACCCCCCAAGCAGGAGATAAGCAGATGAAAAAAGTACTCGCAGCCGTATTGACGCTCGGCATCGCCTTCGGCGCCCACGCTGAAACCTGGAAGTTCGCCTCGGAAGAAGACAAGAACGATGTGCAGGACATCTTCGCGCAGAAATTTGCCGAAGTGGTCAAGAAGGAATCCGGCGGTGACATCAAGGTACGGATCTACTACTACGGTCAGCTCGGTACCGAGAACGACATCGTCGAACTCACCTCCAAGGGCACCGTGCAGTTCGTGTCGGTCGGCACGGGCCACCTCGGCTCCTACGTACCCGAAGTTCAGGCCATCAGCCTGCCCTACCTGCTCGGCACCAACGAACCGGTTGTTCGCGAAGTCCTGACCGGCAGCAAGACCATCTACGGCGATCTGGCCGGCAAGTTCGAGAAGGTCAATCTCAAGCTGCTGACCATGTTCTCCGAGGGCGAGGAAGTCTGGGGCGCGAACAAGCCGATCCGCTCGCCGGAAGACTTCGCCAACCACAAGATCCGCACCTTCACGTCGACCATCCCGGTCGAAACCTACCGGACCTTCGGTGCGACCCCGACTCCGCTGTCCTGGGGCGAGGTATACGGCTCGCTGCAGCTCAAGACCATCGACGGCATGGTCAACCCGATCTACTTCATCTACAACGCCAAGTGGCACGAGGTGCAAACCCACCTGATGTACCCGGGCCAGCAGGTCTATGTCGGCACCGTGTCGTCGAACAGCAAGTGGTTCAAGAGCCTGTCCGCCGAGAAGCAGGCGATCGTCATGAAGGCCGTCAAGGAAGCCGAAAAGGCAGCCTATGACTACAACCTGAGCATCAACAAGGAGAACATGACCAAGATCATGAAGGATCGCCCCAACATGCAGGTGGTGGTCCTCACCGAGGCCGAGCGCGCCCGCTTCAAGGAACTGAGCACCAAGCTGCACGGCACCTATTTCGACATCGTCGAAAACGCCTACAAGGACGGTGAGAAGGCTGCCGCTCGCAAGGGTGCAGAGGCAATCATCTCCGGCCTCGAGCAGGAAGTGAAGGCCGCCACGGCCAAGCTCGCCAAGTAAGCGCCTGCTCGCTCACGCACGACATTTTTCACCTCGGAAGCCACTGCCCTGCGGCAGTGGCTGGCAGGAGGAGGCAACATGAAAAACGTACTAAGAAAAGTGAGTCGCATCAGCGAGCGAATCGAGGAGTTCATCGTGTGCTTCTCGATCGTGCTGATCATGCTGAACTCAACCGCCAATGCGATGGGCCGCTACTTCTTCGGCAAGAGCATTTTCTTCTCCGAGGAGCTCAACCAGTTTCTGATCGTCTCCGTCACCTTCATCGGCTTTGCCTATGCAGTCAGAAAGGGACGGAACATCCGCATGACCGCAGTCTATGACTCGCTCGGTCATCGTTCGCGAAAAGTCATCACCACGGCCATTTCGATCACGACGGCCATGCTGTTGTTCTACCTTGCCTACAAAGCCTTCTTCTACGTCCAGGAACTCAAGGACATCAATCGCCTGAGTCCGGCGCTTGAGTTCCCGGTGTACATCATCTATTCGATCATTCCGATCGGTCTCGCGATGGCCGGCCTGCAGTACCTGATCAGCTTCGTGATGAACCTGCTGCACCGCGAAATCCATCTCTCCCACGACGTCATCGAAGGCGCGACCACCGGACTCGGAGACTCGATATGAGCGGCCTGATGCAGTTCTTCTCCGACATCATTGCCGGCGACCCCGACGTCTACGTGATCACGTTCACGCTTATTGCGGTGATGGTTGTACTGCTGTTCCTGAGCTTTCCCATGGTCGTGCCGCTGGCTGTCGGTGCGCTCATCGGGATGATCCACTTTTCGGACGTCGACACCGGCGTCGTCATCCAGCAGATGGTCACGGGCATCTCGCCCAACGCGCTGATTGCCGTACCCATGTTCATTCTGGCGGCCGACATCATGACCCGAGGACATACGTCTCAGAACCTGCTCGGGCTCATTCAAGCGTTCGTCGGCCACATGCGTGGCGGACTGCCGATTACGACCTGTCTGGCGTGTACGCTGTTCGGCTCCGTCTCTGGATCGACCCAGGCCACGGTGGTGTCGGTGGGCCAGATCATGCGCCCGAAACTGCTCAAGGCCGGGTACAAGGACAGCTTCGTGATGGCGCTGATCATCAACGCCAGCGATATCGCCTTCCTCATCCCGCCGAGTATCGGTCTGATCCTGTATGGCACGCTGGCCAATGCCAGCGTCGGCGAGCTGTTCATCGCCGGCATCGGGCCCGGCATCGTGCTCGCGCTCCTGTTTTCGGTGTACTGCTACATCTACAGTGTGCGCCAGGGCGACCTTGTTGCCGTGGTTGAAAAGACCACCATGGCGCAGAAGCTCCAGGCGCTCAAGAAGGCCCTGTGGCCGCTGGGTTTCCCGGTGCTGATCGTTGGCGGCATCTATTCCGGCATCGTCACGCCAACCGAAGCCGCTTCGTTCTCGGTGCTCTATGCCATTGTGGTCGAGTGCGTCATCTACCGCGAACTGGGGCTGCGCGATGTCCTTGATTCGGCCCTGAGCACCGGACTGATCACCGCTGTCGTCTTTGTGCTGGTCGGCATCGGACAGGCCTTTTCCTGGTACATCTCCTTCGAGCAGATTCCACAGGCCCTGCTCGAACCGCTTGACCTGTCCAGTGCCTCGCCCGAGTACCTGCTCTTCATCATCGCCGTGACCTTCTTCGTCGGCTGCATGTTCGTCGACTCGCTGGTCGTACTGCTGATCCTGACACCGATCTTCATGCCGGCCGTTGCCGCAGTCGGGCTGGACCCCATCCTGGTCGGCGTCATGATCACGCTGCAGATGGCCGTCGGCTCCGCCACGCCGCCTTTCGGCTGCGACATCTTCACCGCCATCGCCATCTTCAACCGGCCATACCTGGAAGTGATCAGGGGCACCCTGCCGTTCATCCTGATCCTCACCCTGATGACCGCACTCCTGATCTATTTCCCCGGCATCGCGCTGCTGTTGCGCGACCTGGCTTTCAAGTGATCGCCACCCGTTTTCGAGAGACCCGCAATGACAACTGAACTGACCGCCCCGGCACGCGGGTTCGAGCGCGCCGAATTTGAGCAACGCACCGCCAGACTTCAGGAAGCGATGGCTGCGCAAGGCATCGACGCGGTATTCTTCAGCACAGAACCGGAGTTCCGCTATTTCAGCGGCTTCAAGTCGCAATTCTGGGAGAGTCCGACGCGCCCCTGGTTCCTCGTGGTGCCATCGCAAGGACGCCCGATTGCGGTGGTACCCGAGATCGGTGTCGCAGGCTTCGCCGAAACCTGGGTCGATGATGTCCGCAGCTGGCCCTCGCCGCGGCCGGAAGATGACGGCGTGTCCCTGCTCGCCGATACGCTGGGCAGCGTCGCGCAGCGCCATCGGCGCATCGGCGCCATGCTCGGCCCGGAGACCCACCTGCGCATGCCGGCGGCCAACTTCGCCACCCTGCAGGCAAGTCTTGGGCAGTGCGAGATGGTCGATGTATCGACCGTCGTCCGCCAGTTGCGAAGCGTCAAGTCCGCCGCGGAAATCGGCAAGATCCGCTTTGCCTGCGAAGTCACCGCGGCCGGTTTCGATTACCTGCTCACGCACCTCAAGGCCGGCATGAGCGAGCGCGAAGCATGCAAGGCCATGCACATCGAGATGCTGCGGCTCGGCGCCGACGCCTGCCCTTACCTGATCTCGGCATCCAGCCCCGGCGGTTACGACAACATCATCATGGGGCCAAGCGATCGCCGGCTCGAAGAGGGTGACGTACTGATCATCGACACGGGTGCGAACTTCGACGGCTATTTCAGCGATTTCGACCGCAACTATGCTTTCGGTCAGGTCGACCCGACAACGCACCAGGCCTATGAAGCGGTCTTCGCCTCCACCGAAGCAGGCCTGCGCACCGCGGCGCCGGGTGCAACGACAGGCGATGTGTGGCAGGCCATGTGGTCAGTGCTCGAAGATGCCGGTGCGCTGGGCAACGACGTGGGACGGATGGGTCACGGGCTGGGCATGCAGCTCACCGAATGGCCTTCTAACGTGCCCAACGGCGACGTCGTGCTGCAAGCCGGCATGATCCTCACCCTCGAACCGGGCATGACCTTTGCGCCGGGCCGGATGATGGTGCACGAGGAGAACATCGTGATTACCGATTCGGGCTGCGAACTGCTGCACAAGCGGGCCTGGCCCACCCTGCCCGTCATCGGCTGAAAAAGCTTTACTGCGCCACCACGAGGCGCCTTCGGGCGCCTTTTTCTATTGCTCAGAGAACAACAGCATGCAAACGCGGACCACCGGACTGCTTCTCAGCCTCGCAGGCGTCACCCTGATCTCGCCCGATGTACTCGTCATGCGCTGGGTGGACCTCGATCACGCCAGCGTGCTGATGTGGCGCGGGCTGTTCATGACCCTGGGCTTCAGCGCAGTGGTGCTGTATCGCTATCGTCTCGCCGCCCTGCGCGCCGTCAAGCGGGCCGGCCGTCTTGGTGTCGCGAGCGGATTCTGTTTTGCCCTGAACACCACTTGCTACACGGAGGCGATTCAGCGCACCAGTGCGACCGCAACGGTGATGATCATCGCCACTGCGCCGGTTTTCGCCGCGCTGATAAGCTGGCTGGTACTCGACGAACGGATCGACCGCAAGACAGCCATCTCGATGTTCGTCACCCTGATCGGCATCGCCATCATCGCGACGGACGGCGGCGGTCAGAACGATATGCTGGGCAATCTGTTTGCCGTGTGCACCGCCATCTTCCTTGCCATCAACTTCACGCTTGCCCGTCTCAAGAGCAACATCGATCTGACGCCCGGCCTGATGTTCGGTGGAATGATTGCGGCGACCTTCGGCCTGATGCTCGGCGGCGCCCCACAGGCAAACACGGAATGGACCCAGCTCGGTGCCATCGCGCTGACCGGTGCGATTCTGATGCCCATCGGTTTCACCCTGCTGCAGATCGCGCCCCGCTATACGAGTGCGACCGAGGTGAGCCTTTTCCTGCTGTTCGAAGCGGTTCTTGGCCCGGTCTGGGTATGGCTGGTCCTGAACGAGGCCCCAACCCGCACAACCCTGGTCGGCAGCGTGATCATCATTTCTGCACTGCTTTACTACGGTGCGCCCGCTAGCTGGGGCACCCGGTTGCGCCTGCGCCTGGGCATGTCGTCGCGCTGACATCGTGGTCGCCTGCGCAACCGTCAGTCGCGCGCTTGCGCAGACCGACGGTACATTGGCGGGCTAATGCGGCAACACAAGCGCTGACGCTGCTGGAAGCGTATCAACAGCGCCTGGTTTACCCCGCCATCAGAGACGCGACAGCAACTCCGACTTCTTGCTCGCGAACTCGTCCTCACTGATGAAACCCTTGGCCTTGAGGTCACCCAGCTTTTCGATCGCCGCAAGAACATCCTCGCTGGACGCGCCACGCACCTGACTGGCCGGCTGCGAACTCTGGGGTGCCTGCGGCGCCTGGTTCGACGACTGCGGCGACTGCATTCCCTGCGGAGCCACCGGCGGGGAGTACGGCTGGCCGTTGCGGGACACCAAGGGCAGCGAGGCCAGGTTCACGGTGCCATACTGGCTGCCAAAGACAATGTCACTGCCCGAGCCCTGCTGCTGGGAGAATCCGCCGATGCTGTGATCGAGTGTGTCATAGACCCAGACTTCGCCGCCAGTCTTGACCGCGAGCCGACGCGCACCGCCAAAATAGGCGTAGCGCACGTTGTTCTGCGATCCGGTGGCATTGGGCGCACCGAGATCCTGCGGCCACCAGTTGTCCTCGGGATCGGGTACGAACAGGCTTGAACGTCCAGCCGGACTGCCGTTGGCCTGGTGCTGGAAACTTCCGCCCCCCTGGCTCTGCGACTGAAAGCTGCCCGAGCGCAGCAAACCGGGCTGATTGACCAGAATGTTCGAAATTTCCGAACACAGACTGTCGACCCGGCCCTTGAGGTAGTTATTGAACATGTCGCCGAGCATGATCATGCCGCCGCGCATCCACTGCCCCGAGCCCCCGAATTCGCCATGGCTGAACTGAGCCTGGCCGCCGTTTCCGTTGAGCACGGCAAACAGCATGTGCGTGACCGCATCCGTGCTGAATCCGTGACGTGCGGCCAGATCGCTGACGATCATCTGGCCTTGTGAAGTAAGTTGTTGCATTGTTGATTTCCGGCTGAGGGTGGTCGGGCGCAAGGTCGACCTGAAGAGGAGCGGCGGTTCGGTGCTGCGGCATATGCCGCGAAAGCTGAACACACCCGTTCTGAAATGTCCCGCATCTGGCAGGACGGCCTTTGAGCAAAAGGCGAGGGAGACCCCGATGCTAACACTGACAAGTGACAAATGCTCGACCAACTGTCCTGGCGCCGTCGGCGACTGACGGGTCCGGCTGCGCCCCCGCACTGCCCGTCTTGCGCCACACCACAGCACAGAACGCGAAGCAGGGCGCGATCCTGCAACCGCGCCGCCCTGGGACTATGGGCTTCCAGCCGACAGATCAGAAAGAAAACTCCGCACCAGCGGTGGTGGCGCGAGTCGCCGGCGGATGGCAGTGAAGCGTGACACCAGCACCATGCTCTTTGGGAGTATCTGTACCAGCTCCCCCCTCCCCACCCATTGCGCCGCGTAGTGGATTGGGAGAAAGCCGATGCATCCCGCCGACAGGATCAGGATGGCCTGCGCCTCGATGTTGTCTACGGTGAACGCCGCAACGCTGACGTTCAGCAGATCCAGATCGCGCCGCCTCAGATAGCCCCGGGCAACGACCTGTTCGCTGCGCACCCGCGCCAGCATGTCACCGTCCGCGCCGCCGATGCCCGCCTTCAGTACAGCGTGGTCAGCTGCACAGAACAGGCCATGCGGCTCGTCGTAGAGCGGCAGCGCCGCCAGTCCCGGTACCTGGAAGGGGAAGTGACCGACAGCCAGGTGCAGGCGCCCGTCCAGCACCCGTTGCTCCAGCTCACTGGGCGTACCGATATACACATGCACCCCCACGTCCTTTCCCCGTGCAAGAAAGCGCTGAATTGCGCCCCTCAGCGGTGATTTCGTGTCGGTGACCGTGTTGTCGATCAGCCCCAGGTTCAAGGTGCCCGAGAAGGTCTTTTTCAACTGATCGGCCTCAAGCCGAAAGCCGTCGACCGCGCTCAGCAATCGTTGCGACGCCTCATGAATCGCCCGTCCCTCTTCGGTCAGGCGGAATCCCCCACGACCGCGTTCGCACAACCGGGCGCCCAGCCTTACCTCGAGCTGGGCAAGCTGCATGCTGATGGTCGACTGGCCCACATTCAGTTCGGCCTGAGCAGCCGACAGGCCACCGCACCGCACTACAACATCAAAAACCCGCAACAGACGCAGATCCACATCGTGCAGCTGCTTCATCCCTCACCTCTCTCACATGCAGCCCTGCCCATGCCCACTCACCAAGCTGGTGCAATGCACCAGGATAAATCATCGATAATCCCCGATGTGATCTTGCGAAACTTAGCATTTTATCGATACATGATGGCCTCTAAATTGGTCCCCACGGCAAGCGAACACACGCTGCAAGAATGGAAACTCCGAAGGAACGCCAACATGTCCGACAACAGCTACGACCACGGTCGACTCAACCTGCCCTTCGTGGGCCACTGCACCTTCGCCAAGTCACGCCCCTGCACCGACTGGGATCACATTGACGCCGACGTTGCAGTACTGGGTGCGCCGAACGACATGGGCACGCAATGGCGCCCAGGTGCGCGCTTCGGCCCCCGGAGCATCCGCGAAGCGTCGACGCTGTTCTCGTTCGGGCACGCCGGTGCCTACGACCACGAGGACGACACCATGTATCTCACCGAAGACCAGGTACGGATGGTTGACGTGGGTGACGCCGACATCGTCCATACGGATCAGGCCAAGAGCAACGCCAACATCGAGTATGCAGTACGCAAGCTCCTCGAAAAGGGCGCCATGCCCGTCGTGCTCGGCGGCGACCACTCCATTCACGCACCAGTGATCAAGGCCTTCGAGGGGCGCGGTCCGATCCACATCCTGCACGTCGATGCCCACCTCGATTTCGTCGATGAACGGCACGGTGTGCGCTACGGCCACGGCAACCCGCTGCGTCGCGCATCCGAGCAGAACCATGTAAGCGGCATGACCCAGATTGGCATCCGCAATGTTTCCTCGTCCAACCGCAGTGATTATCAGGCGGCCCGGGACGCGGGCTCGACCATTCTGTCGGTACGCCAGGTGCGCCAGCTCGGTACTGCCGGTGTGCTGGCACAGATTCCCGAAGGGGTGTCCTACTACCTGACCATCGATATCGACGGCTTCGACCCGTCCATCGCACCGGGCACCGGCACACCGAGCCACGGTGGCTTCCTTTACTACGAGGTGCTGGAAATCATCCAGGCCCTGGCCCGTCGCAGTGGTGGGCAGATCGTCGGCATGGACCTCGTCGAAGTGGCGCCGGCCTACGACCCCACGGGCACCACCTCCATCCTCGCAGCCCAACTCTTGCTCAACAGCATCGGCTTCATCTTTCACGCCCGGAAGCAGGCCGCGGGCTGACACGATGCGAGTCCTTCCTCGCGGTGTGCGCTTGAGATACATGGTCACCTCAGTACGGTGAGCCTGCTGCAGGAGCGTGGCGCAGACACCGGCTTCAGTCCAAGGATGGACAAAGTGCACTCGATCTGGCCAGACAGTACCGGCATTCACAGGTGGTCCAGAAGCTCCTGGACCACCCCACGCGGAAGGACTGAGTTCGCGCGCTCCCCTGCCCTTCAACAGACCTTGCCGCGAGTCGCGCAAGCTGCAATGCTTGCGCCTCGCTGGAAGAGAACAAGACAGGCCAGTGACCACAACGTGGTCGTCAACTTACCCAATTGGAGCGTTCAGATGTTCAGTCATGTATTCGTTGGTGCAAACGACCTTCCGGCATCGAAGGCATTTTACGATGTCGTGCTGGGGACGCTTGGCCACGGACCCGGTGTCATTGATCCGAAGGGTCGTTGTTTTTACGTTAACAAGGGCGCCATCTTTGCGCTGGCGACCCCGATCAACGGCGAACCCGCCTGCCACGGCAATGGCAGCACCCTTGGCTTTGCAGCCGAGAACCCGGCGCAGGTCGACGCCTGGCACGCAGCCGGCGTCGCCAATGGGGGAACGAGTTGTGAGGATCCTCCGGGTGTTCGCGAAGGCACGTCCGGCAAGCTGTACCTTGCCTACTTGCGCGATCCGTCCGGCAGCAAGATCTGCGCCCCGCACCGGCTTCCCTGATTCTGCGCCGAGGTGCCGTCCGCTGCGCGCTCGGCACCTCGCACGGCACTCGTTCAGGGCGACGATGGCCTTCGGGCCATCGGGTCTTGCCGGCGCCCCTCTTGCCCGTTCTCAGTCGAGTCCGGCCCGCTGCAGACGGGCCTGCAGGTCCGCGATCTCGTCGAGCAGATCAAGCACGATGCCGACGCCCTGTGCATTCACTTCCATGTCGTGGGTCAGCCAGCGGGCCTTGCGGGCACGCCGCAGCGAGGCGCCGGTGAAGCGCCAGTCCTCGGGTGCGTCACCACTCGGCTCAAGGATACCTTCGTTCACCCAGGCGACCACCGACGCCTCAGGCGCATTACAGGCCTGACACAGCTCCGCCAGTGTCAGCTGAACCTCTTCCTCGACGATGCGGATCGAGGTGATCTGGATATGTGTTGTACTCATGGTCGATCATCCTTTCGTGGCCGCACGGGGATCGAAGTCGAACGTCTCGGCAAGCGCCCGGTAGGCTGCCTTCTGTGCCTCGCTGTCGGCTGGCGGCGCCACAATTGAAACGACAAAGTACAGATCGCCAGCGGGACTGCCGGGGATGCCCTTCCCCTTCAGGCGCAGCTGCCGCCCCGCCGTCGTGCGCGCAGGAATCGTGAGCTGCACCGGGCCTTCAGGCGTGGGCAGACTCAGCGAGCAGCCAAGCGCCGCCTCCCACGGTGCCAGCGGCAGGGCCGCGAACACGTCGCGTCCGTCCACGCGGTAGCGCGGATCGGGATTGAAGCCGACCTCCAGAAACAGGTCACCGGCCGGCCCCGCCCCCATGCCCGGCTCGCCCTGGCCGGCCAGGCGCAGATGCTGCCCTGCGCGGATGCCTTTCGGAATGGTGATGTCGAGCTGGCGCTCCTGCAGCACGACACGGCCATGTGCGTCCACTGCAGGCATGCGCAGGCCGATGCTGCGTTTGGCGCCGCGGTAGGCGTCTTCGAGATCGATCAGCACCTTGGCGTGATGATCCTGCCCCCGGGCATGCCCCCGCCCCCCATGCGCGGTGCGCGCGTGGCGGCCAAAAAGGGCTTCGAAAAAGTCGCTCGCATCGCCGTGCGTCTCGGCACCGTCGCCGCGGAACTCGAACCCGGCATCCCAGTCCGGCGGTGGCTGAAAATCGTCGCCGCCTTTCCACTGCTTGCCGACCTGATCGTATGCGGCGCGCTTTTCCGGGTCCTTCAGCACGGCATAGGCTTCCCCGATCTCCTTGAACCGCAGCTCTGCGTCCGCGTCCTTGTTCACGTCGGGATGGTACTTGCGCGCCAGCTTGCGGTAGGTGCGCTTGATCTCGTCCTGGGTGGCGGTGCGCGGAATGCCGAAGACTTCGTAGTAGTCCTTGAATTTCATGTTCCTGGCCCCTCGATGTTCCAGCGCATGGCATCAGCCGCACATGAACCGGATAGATCCCGACCTCCCCCCATCCGGCTCACGATCGATCGACATTTGCCACAGGATGAGCTGAGCAGAATAAGACTGCGTTGGCTCGAAGGCAGGCAGCCCCGATCAAACATAGACCCGCAAAATGGAAATGTCGATTTCCGCACTCATGAATACGCAACTGCGGAGATAAACAACGAGCACCGAGTGGGACAACAACCCGCCAGCCGTGTGCTCAGCGCGTCATCGGGAGCGCCGCCCCCATCACTGCGAACATGCCTCCGCAGACGCGGTTGAACTTGCGCCCGGTGCGCTCGAGGAGCGGGCGAATGCGATGGGCGAGCCGCGCGAGCAGATACTCGACCGCGCATTCCACGACGGCAAAGGTCGCCGCCATGATGACGAACTGCAGCAGCAGATCGGCGTGCGGGTCGATGAACTGCGGCAGGAAGGCACCGTAGAACAGCAGCACCTTGGGGTTGGAGATCGCCGCCAGCAGGCCCTGGCGGAACAGCGTCGTCCGCCGCGTATCGACCATGCTCGCGTCCGGCTGAAGCTGCAGGGGTGGTGCGCGCCACAGCTGAAAGCCGAGCCACACCAGGTAGGCGCCACCGATCCACTTCAGTGCGATGAGTGCGTGCGCGGAGGTCTGCAGCAACGCGCCAATACCCAGCATCGACAGTGCGATCAGGCTGACGAAACCGAGCGCACCGCCGTATACGGTGAACAGGGTCTTGCGATGTCCGTGCAGGGCGCCATGCGTGAGCGCGAGCAGGCTGTTCGGGCCAGGCGTGAGCGACAAGCCAATGACCGCGACCAGATAGATCAACCAGATGTGTAACTGCACCAGACGCTCCCTGCCCCAATCCGGGCGAGAAAAAGTTGAACGCAAACCTGAGAAATCCGTGAGCCAGGCACTGCAAAGCCTGGCGCTCACCAGTGAGCGAGAATGTACCACCCGATCAGGCCGGCGGCACCGGTAAGGATTGTGACGACATTGATACGCTGAATCGATTTTCTCTACACAATTGGTCGCTACAGTGTGCTCATCCGCAGGCACGTGCTTGCAGACTCACAGGAGCAGTCTGATGATCAAGGTAAAACAGTCCTTCTCGCGCGCGGGCTTCGTGGCCGCTGTCGCATGCGTTTCCGGCCTTCTTCTCGCGCAATCGGCCATCGCACAACAGGGCGGTCCGCGCAAACCGCCACAGGAGGCACTTGACGCGTGCAAGTCCCTGAGCGACGGCGCCAGTTGCAGCTTCAGCGCGCCTTCCGGCACTGTCAGCGGCACCTGCGCCGCGCCCGAGGGCAAGCCACTCGCCTGCCGCCCCGCCGATGGTCCGAACGAGAAGTCGCGTCCGCAGAAGCAGCAGTAAGCACACGCAGTTCAAGCCGGCCCGTCCGTCGCAAACAGCCGGAGAGCGGTGCGGCTTTCGAGCCCGGACTGGTCGTGGGAAGCGCCGCAACAGGAGTTCAACGGGGCTCCCGCGGCCGGGCAGGTTTTGTCCCACAACGCAGTCGTCGTAAGATCGCCTCAACGGGGCCAGCATCGCGTGGCCCGCATGCCGGGACAGTCATCACCGCGTGCCACAAGGACATGCGGCCTGGCCGTCGAAGCGCGCCTGAAGAGCTGTATTGTTGAGGCGACACCGAGTGGATGAGATCACAAGAATCGTGGTGTACGCGGTTTGCGCAGGGGCCTGCATTCCCCTGGGCGGCTTGCTGGCGAAGTACGAGCGCCTGCGGCCGTCGTGGCTGGAGAACGAGTTCCGCCACTCCGTGATTGCCTTTGGCGGCGGCATTCTGGCGGCAGCGGTTGCCTTGGTGTTGATTCCCGAAGGCACCGAATACCTCGATCACTCGCTATCGAGCACCTTTTTCTTCCTGCTCGGCGGCATTGTGTTCTTTGCGCTGGAGCGCTTCCTGGGGCTGCAACGCCGCGAGAAGCCGCAATTCACCGCGATGCTGCTCGACTACATTCCGGAATCCCTGGCACTGGGCGGCGCCCTGGCCGCAGGATCGCGGGCGGCTCCGCTGCTGGCCCTGTTCATCGGCCTGCAGAACATCCCGGAGGGCTTCAATGCCTACCGTGAATTGAAAGCTGCAAAGCAGACGGACGCGTCGCGCATCCTCCTTCTGATGCTCATGCTCGTTCCCATCGGGCCGGTGATCGCCATTCTGGGCTGGCTGTATCTGGGGGACAGGCTCGAACTCCTTGGCGCAAGCATGCTGTTCGCCTCGGGCGGCATCCTGTACCTGATCTTTCAGGACATCGCACCGCAGTCGCACATGCGCCGCCACTGGGCGCCACCGCTGGGCGCCGTGCTGGGTTTCAGCGTCGGCATGCTGGGCAACAATCTGGCGGGCATGTACTAGACTGATGCGGTCCGGTGCAGCCGCTCATGATTCGTACGCGTTGCTGCGCCTCCTTTCCTTCGGAACGCCGTCTGATGAACCGGGATAGCTATAACGCCATTGCCCCGTCCTGGGATGCCGCCCGCGCGGGTTTCTACGGACGCGAACGCGACTACGTGGATACGCTGCTCTGTGGTCTGCCTGCTGGCGCGAAGGTGCTCGATCTCGGCTGCGGAACCGGCAGGCCGATTGCGGAATACATTCTTGCCGCAGGCCATGCGCTCACCGGCATCGATCAGTCCGAAGCGCTTCTGGCCCTCGCCCGGGAACGCTTTCCGCAGGCCACATGGATCCACGCCCGGATCGAATCCTTCAGCACCGAAGAACGCTTCCACGCGATCGTGTGCTGGGACGCGCTGTTTCATATCGACCGCACCATGCATGAATCACTGCTGAGGCGTTTTGCCGCCATGCTCCTGCCGGGCGGACGCATGATGCTGACCTGCGGCGGCTCCGAACACCCCGCGTTCACCGACACCATGTTCGGTCAGCCCTTCCATTACGACTCGCATCCGCCGGAGACCGTGCTCGAAATGCTCACCGGACTCTACTTCGAAGCGCTTGTGTCGGAGTTCATGAATCTGCCCACGTCCGGCCGGGACAAGGGGCGCTACGCAGTCGTCGTGCGCAAGGCCTGAGCGCCCCCTGAATCGCCTCGCCCGCTCACGCGCCGGGCTGAACGCCCGGCCTCGCGGCACTCGCCAGATCCGGCTCGCCGCAATGGGCGAGGATGTGCTGGCGCACGCCGTTCCGCAGCGCGAGCACGCCATGCCAGTCTGAAGCTTCGGGCACGACCGGCGGACAGATGGTGACGCCAAGCGGACCGGGGCGCGGACGCCACGAGTCTCCAGGCAGAATCCGGCGGGTGCCGGTGATGGCGATCGGCACCACCGGCAGGTGGTTTTCCGCCGCAACCTGAAACGCACCGAGGCGGAACGGCCGCAGCCCGGGGCGTGCGGTGAAGGTGCCTTCGGCGAAGAAGAACAGCGGCGGGTTGGCGCGCGCCGCGGTCGCCAGCGCCTGCGCGTCGGCTACGCCACGACGCGAATCAAAACGTTCGACGAAGTGCGCCCCCATGCGCTCGAACAGCGGACGCATCACCCGGTTGCTCTTGAACTCTGCCTTGGTGACGAAGGCGACGGGGTGCGGCAGCACGGATGCAAGCACCAGCCCGTCGGCATAGCTCGCATGGTTGGCGACCAGCACGCAGGGACCGGTGGGCAGATGCTCCAGCCCGGCGACCTGCAGACGATTGCCGCTCAGTACGCGGAAGACTCGCGCCAGCTGATGCACCACCGCCCAGCGCTGCTCGAGCCGGGGCAATGTGAAGATCCCCACGGCCGCAATCGGTGAGAGCACGGCGAACAGAACCCACACCCAGGTCCCGTAGAGCCTGGCGCCGGCATGACGCGCAAAACCACGCACCCTGCCCGGCACACTCGCCGCAAACAGCCGCATCGCCTGCAGCCAGGCCGCGCGGCCGGCGGCACCCAGCGTGCCATCACGCCAGGCATCGCGAATCGCTGCGCGCCGGATCTTCCCACTCGAGGTTTTCAGCACCGCGTGCGGCGGGGCGAGCACCACCACATCGGGCGGCAGGCCCAGCTCGTCCGCAGCGGCGGCGACAATCCTGCGCTCCAGTGCCTGTCGGGAAGCGGCATCCTGCTCACGGGTTTCTGCGACGACGACCAGCTGTTCGCCGCCGTGCCGGGCGTCGGCAGCACCGAAGACCGCCACGCAGCCCTTGCGCACCCCCGGCAGCTCGCCGATCGCATGCTCGAGGTCGTACGGATAGAAATTGCGCCCGCCGCGAATGATCATGTCCTTGGCACGACCGGTGAAATACACCTCGCCATCGGCGAGATACGCGTAGTCGCCTGTCACCAGCCAGCCATCGTGAAACAGGCCTGCAGTGGCATCGGGATTGCGGAAATAGCCTCGCGTCGCCGACGGGCCGCGGAGCTCGAGACTGCCGACGACACGTTCGGGCAGCTCGCTGCCGGCATCGTCGACGATCCGCAGTTCGTGCCCCGGCAGCGCCGAGCCGCAGGACACGAAGTGCATCGCCGATGCATCGTCGGCTGCTGCCGTTTCGGCACGTCCATTGCGTGTCAGGGTTTCGCGCCCGACCGCATCGATGCGCGCCCCGCGCCCCGGAGGCGATACGGTGAGACCGACCGAACACTCGGCGAGCCCATAGACGGGCGCGAGCGCTTCCGGCCGCAATCCGTAGGCGCCAAACGCCTCGCGAAAGCGCTCCAGCGTGGCGGGACTGATCGGTTCGGCGCCGTTGGCCGCGAAGCGCCAGGACGACAGGTCGAGCCCGTCCAGTGGCTGCCCGGCGAGACGCTTGACGCACAGATCGAAGGCGAAGTTCGGGGCCGCCGTGACCGTACCGCGATGACGATGGATCGCCCACAGCCAGCGCTCGGGGCGGGCAAGGAAATCCAGCGGCGACATCAGCACCAGCGGATAGGCGTGATACACGCTGCCCAGCCAGGCGCCGATCAGCCCCATGTCGTGGTAAAGCGGCAGCCAGCTCACCGCGACATCTGTCGAGCTCAGCCCGACCCCACGCCCCCAGGCGCGGATGTTGGCGAGCAGGTTGGCGTGGGTGAGCATCACGCCCTTCGGATCGCCGGTCGAGCCCGAGGTGTATTGCAGCAGTGCCAGGTCATCCGCACCGGCCGGCACGCGCGGCAGCGGTGCCGCATCGAGCTCGCCGGGCGTGAGCACCTTGTCCAGCGTCGGGCACAGCCCGGTCAGCATCTGCGCCAGCGGACGCACACGGTCGAAGGTAATCATCACCCGCGCTTCGCAGTTTCGCAGAATGCCGGCCTGGCGGCGCAGGTGATCCTCGAGTTGTGCAGGGCGTGCCGGCGGATAGATCGGCACCGGCACCGCGCCGGCCATCAGCACGCCATAGAAGCTGCACAGAAAATCCAGCCCGGTCGGCAGCATCAGCGCAACCGCGTGCCCGGGCTGCACCCCTGCCTGCGCCAGCGCCCCGGCGACCCGCGCCGCCGCATCGGCGAGCTGTCGGTAGCTCAGGGTCTCGGTTTCGTCTTCGCTGCGGTAGAAGGTGACGTGGAGACGTTCGGGGTGGCGCGCAACATGCCAGTTCAGCACCTCGACCAGCGTCGAGGCGTCCTCCGGACTGCCTGCAGTCTGTTCGGGCGTCGCCAGCGCCACCTTGCCGGTCCGCGCCGCCGGCAGCGGGCGGTGCCCGGCGACTTCGAGCGCCGCCAGCAGCTGACGCGGCGTTTCCACCTTCCCCAGCGTATCGTCCGGAAGTCGAACATCGAAGCTGCGTTCGACGCGCGCGAGGAGTTCGACCCGCGCCAGACTGTCGAGGCCCAGGTCGCGGTCGAACTGGCTGTCGAGGCCGGCACGCAACAGCGCCCCCGGCTGGAGCTCGCGGATGACCGTATCGACCAGGCTCAACAAGGCATGGCCATCGTGCTGCGGGTCGGATTTCAAGAATTTCTCCATGCGTGCGTCCCTGCAGACCTCCCCTGATAAAGGCTTGAGTCGCGCCGCCAGCGCCTGCCCCGTCATGCGGGCAAGATGCGGCACCTGCCGCCCTCACCCTGACTACGATGCTCAACATGCATGAAGATTCCCCGTGTGCCACCACAGCGAGGACGCGTCGGACGCTCATGCACTGTTCAAGGGGAATCCCGATGTCCTTGACTCGTCATTCGAAGTTGTTAAGCTTGCGGCCTGTTTTTCAGGTGCCTGAACGCAGATCCACTGCGTTCGGGGTAAACGGGAAACGGGTGCGCTCTTGGAGCAATGCCCGTACTGCCCCCGCAACGGTAAGCAGATTCAACCCTTCGGCCGTGCCTCCCGGCATCGGCAGCCACTGCGCAGATCGCGTTCATCGCGGCGTGGGAAGGCGAAGGGGTTTTGTCGAGCCCTGGTGTTCGGCAATCTGCGAGTCCGGAGACCGGCCTGGAATCGAGAGAAATAGGCAGTGGCGGGGTGCCACACAGGTTTCGTTTTCTGTTCTGTCCGCCCCTTCCCCCCGGCTGTTTCACGTGATCAATTTCAAGCCGCGAGCGGGCGCGCCGCGGCAGGACACCATTTCATGCCTGAACTGTTACGCCCTCCCCGCTGGCCGGGACTCGGGGCCATTCTGTGCCTTTTCTCCCTGCTGCTCGCGCAACCTCTGCAGGCCGCCGACCGCAGTGTGCTGAGCATCGTGTCGGACCGCTCCGCACCCACGCTGGTCGCCGGCGCGCACGAACTTCTGAGCGCGCGCAAGGGCCAGGTCATCCACATCCGCAGCGTCAGCCAGCTGGCAGAAATGGACGACAGGCAGCTGCAGGCCCTGATCGCGGAGCATCAGGCCGTGCTGATGATCGCGGTGTTCGGCGAGCCCGTCGAGCGCCTGTTGAACATGCCTTACCCGCACGGGCAGACGCGCATGGTGCTGCACAGCGACCGGCGCCTGCTGCCGCTGCAGCACGACCGCAATGGCAGCATCTTCGCCAAGGACATCCCCGAAGCGATCGTCAGCGAGAAGGCGGCCCTGAGCGGCACCGATGAGCTGTCCCGGCTCAAGGCCGCCCAGCCGCGCCATGCCGACTGGCTGCAGGCACGCGCGTACTGGGTGAATCGTTCGGTGGACAACGCCGCCAGCCTGCTCGACCTGGTTGCCAGTGGCGGTGTGCGACAGAAACCCGTCACCCTTGTGCCGGCCGTGCGCACCGCCCTGCATGACAAGGGTGGCGTGCGCTGGATGGATGCAGCGGAACTGGGCCGGCAGATCAACCTGAACCGCCGCACCCTGTGGATTCTGGATCACGACACTGGCGATCTGGCAGGCGAATGGGCGCTGCATCAGCAGCTGTGTGCGGCGCAGGACTGGCAATGCGTGTCGGTACTGGCGGCCTGGGGCCCGCCGAGCGTGAGCGCGGTCGACACCATCGCGGCGCTGACGGCGAAGCAACGCGGCGCAAGCGCGATCGTCGCGGTGCAGGATTTCGTCATCGGCGGCGGCGAAGGCCGCGAAACGGTGAGCGCGGCACTGGAAAAGCTCGATGTGCCGGTTCTCAAGGCGCTGCGCATGAGCGAATGGTCCGAGGCCGACTGGCAACTGTCGGACCAGGGCATTCCGCGCGACGCGATCCACTACCGTCTCGCCATGCCCGAACTGCAGGGCGTGAGCCAGCCTCAGGTGGTGGCACTGGCCGAACCCACCCAGCTCGACCCGCTGACCGGCGCGCAGGTCTCGCGCAGCAAGCCTGTGGAGCCAGAGATCGAGCGCCAGGCGCGGCGCCTCAACAACTGGCTGCGGCTGCAGGAAAAGAAGAACGCCGACAAGCGCATCGCCATCGTCTATTACAACCATCCGCCCGGCCGACACAACATTGGCGCCGACAACCTCAACGTGCCCGAGAGCCTGCTCGACATGCTGCGCAGCCTCAAGGCCGCCGGCTACAAGACCGGCGACCTGCCCGCCGACGGCAAGGCCCTGCTCGACCTGCTTCAGGCCAGCGGCGTGAACCTGCCCGAAGACCGGGAGGCGCTGCAGGACATGTCGAAGCGGGTGCAGACCCTGGCGGCGGCCGACTACGAGGCGTGGTTCAAGACCCTGCCCGCCAGCGTTCAGGCGGAGATGGTGAATGGCCCCCTCGGCGCACTGCAGCAACTGATGCAGGATCAGACGGCGTCGATTGCGGGGGTCGAGTCGATGAGCGAACGTCTGGCGCGAATCGGCCTGCTCAGGCAGCGCATGGAGAGCACCGTCAGCGACCTGCAGCACGCGCTCGACGGCCTGCGGCACAAGGGCCGCCCGCGTGCGCTCGATCTGCTCGCACAGCTCGAAGTGGCCTATCGCAACGCCCTCGATGCGCTGGCCAGGGGCGAGGCACCGCAATGGCAGGCGAGCCAGCAGCTTGCACAGGCGCTGATCGCAATGCAGATCGAGGGCATTCGTGGCTGGGGCGCTGCGCCCGGCAAGGTGATGGTGTGGGAAGGCCGGCAGCTCATCCCCGGCGTGCGTTTCGGCAATGTCTTTCTCGGGCCGCAACCTCCGCGCGGCTGGGAGCTGAACGAAGAGCTGCTGCACGCCAACATGTCCTTCCCGCCGCCGCACCAGTACCTCGGCTTCTACCATTACCTGCAATCGGTATTCAAGGCCGACGCGCTGGTGCATGTGGGCCGCCACTCGACCTATGAGTTCCTGCCCAAGCGCAGCGCGGGCCTGAGCGAGAGCGACTACCCGAGCCTGGTCGCGGGCGATCTGCCCGGCATCTATCCCTACATCGTCGACGGCGTGGGCGAAGGCATTCAGGCCAAGCGCCGCGGGCTCGCCGTAATGGTGGACCACCTCACGCCGCCGCTGGCGATCACCGAGCTGTACGACGACCTGCTCGAACTGCGACAGCTGATCGAGAGCGCCGAAGCTACCACCGACGGCTACACCCGCAGCGAGGCGGTGCAGACGCTGCGCCGCAAGATCGACAGCATGGGCCTGCGCGAGGAGCTGACCGCCAGCATGGACGAGGAACTCAAGGTGCGCGGCATTGGCTTCGACGACATCGACGAGGCGCTGCTGCTGCACGAGGTCGGCCACTACCTGACCAAGCTGCAGGAAGACTTCATGCCCCTCGGCCTGCATGTGTTCGGCCGCGGCTGGTCGCACGATGCGATCGACACCATGATGAAGTCCATGCTCGACGGTGGCGCGCCCGACAGCGCCGAGGCAAGGCGCTGGCGTGCGCAGCTGCAGGCCTCGCCCAAGGCCGAGATGGCCGCGCTCATCAGGGGGCTGGATGGCGGATTCGTCGCACCCGGCAAGGGCAACGATCCGATCCGCACGCCCGAGGCGCTGCCGACCGGGCGCAACTTCTATGCACTCGACGGCAGCCTGCTGCCCACCAAGCTCGCGTACGAAACCGGTTCGACGCTTGCCGGCCAGGTGCTCTCCGGCGAGACCGGCGTCGCTGCCTACACCAAGGAAGTGGCGGCGAACAAACAGGGCGTGATCCTGTGGGCCTCGGACGCGGTGCGCGACGAAGGCGCGATGATCGCATTCGGCATGAAACTGCTCGGCGTGCGTCCGGTGTGGAACAGCCGCGGCATCGTCAAGGGGCTTGAGCGTCTGCCACTGGGCAAGGACCAGCCGAAACGCTACGACGTCGTGTTCACCACGTCGGGCCTGTTCCGCGATCTTTACGGCCAGCACATGTTGCTGCTGGACAAGGCCGGCCTGCTGGCGCTCGACGCCAGCCGCGACCGCATCGTCAGGGACTACCCCGCGCTGGCGCTGGCGCTCAAGGAAGCGCTGACGCCGCTGGGCGAATGGCAACGCGGCGGCGACGAAGCGCTGGAACTGAACCAGGTCGCCAACAACTGGGTGGACCAGGCGCGCAAGCTGCTCGCAAAAACCCCCGGCATGTCCGCCGCCCAGCTCGGCCGCAGCGCCAGCGTGCGGGTGTTCGGCATCACCCCCGGCGCCTACGGGGCCGGCATCAACCGCATGGTCGAGCGCTCCGGTTCGTGGCAGGACCGCAGCGAACTCGCGCAGGTCTTCATCAAGCGCATGGGCCATGCCTATGGTGCCGGCCTGCAGGGCGAAGCCGCGCAGGATCTGTTCCGCCAGCAGCTGGACGGCATCTCGCAGACCTTTCTTGGCCGCGCGAGCAACCTCTACGGCCTGATGGACAACAACGACGCCTTCGACTATCTCGGCGGCTTCAACCTCGCGGTGGAAAGCCAGCGCGGCAAGGCGCCGGCGAGTGCGGTGATCAACCACGCCAACGGCAAGAACCTGAGCATCGACACCCTGCACACGGCCCTGCTGTCGGAACTGCGCGGCCGCTACCTCAACCCGCAGTGGATCAAGCCCATGATGAAGGAAGGCTACGCCGGCGCACGCACCATGGGCAGCGAGTTCATCGAATACCTGTGGGGCTGGCAGGCGACGAGCCCCGAGATCATCGACCAACGCGTGTGGCAGGAGGTCAAGGCCGTCTACGTCGATGACCGCCTCGAGCTGGGGCTGGACACGTTTCTCGCCGAGGGCAACAACCGCTACGTGCAGACGAACATCCTCGCGGTGATGCTGGTCGCCATCGACAAGGGTTTCTGGAAGGCCGACGCAGAAACCGTCAGGCAGCTGGCCGAACGCTTTGCCGACAACATCGTCGAGCACGGCAACCCGGGCAGTGGCCACACCCATGCAAATCATCCGATGTACGCCTTGGTGAAAGCGAACATTGCGCCGGCCAAGGCGGAAGCGCTGGAGGCGGCGCTGGCGAAAAGCCGGCTCGAGGCCGCTGCGCAGGCTGAGGCCTCACCGAGCCATATCCAGGAAGTCAGCCTCGACGACCTGAACCGGAGCGCGGCGGACGATCCGTCGCCGAACGCCGCTGACGGCAATGCGCCGACCGCGGACGAGGCCACCGACAGCGAGACTGAAACCCAGACCTCCGACTATCTGCCCTCGCTGCTGGCGCTTGCCCTTGGCCTGCTGCTGCTTGGCGCGCTGCGCGGGCGCGCAACCCGATAACCTGAAGAGAGCGACACATGTTTTCCGGAATCTCCCTGACTCTGATGCACCAGATCACCGCCTTGCTGCTGCAACCGGTGATCTGGGGCCTGCTGTTCTTCGTCGCCCTCTCCCTGTATGAACTGGGGATCAGCATCGGCGAGCGCTGGGGCGGCATCCAGCGCCTCACCGATGCGCGCGACCGCCACGCCCTGATGCGGGCCGGCAAGCGCCGTATCGAGCGCGCCGACTTCATCACCCGGCTCGCCCCCATGCTCGGCCTGATGGGCACCCTCATCCCGCTCGGCCCGGGGCTGGCCGCGCTCGGCGAAGGCGAACTGCGGGTGCTCACCACCGCGATGACGGTCGCCTTCGACACCACGGTGATCGGCCTGCTTTCAGGCATGATCGGCTTCGTCCTCGGCCGCCTGCGCCGGCGCTGGTACGACAACGCGCTGACCGCGCTGGAGAGCAGCCATGGATAAGTGGCGGCACAGCGCCTTTCTCGACACCGACGAAGACCCCCTCGGACCGATGGCGAATCTCATCGACATCGTCCTCGTGTTCGCCTGCGGCCTGATCGCCGCGCTCGTGTCCTTCAGCCCCGACCTGCAGAAGCATTTCGCAACGGAGCCACCGCCACAGCAGCAACGGCGCGAGATCACGCTGGGCAAGGAACTCACGACCGTGCCCGAGTCGATCCAGCGCGACGCCGAAGCGGGCAGCGGCTATGAAGCGCTCGGTCAGGTGTACCGCGACCCGAAAACAGGGAAGCTGCTGCTGATCGGCGGTTGAATGCAGGGCCTGGCTGGCGACCGAGCGTGACGCTCAACTATCATTGAACTGCGGCAAGCACGAACTCCACGGCATGAGCAGGGCGAGCGCACCGAAGAGCCTGAACCTGAACTCGGCGTGTCGCTGAAACCGAAACACGATTTCCTGTCCTGCCTCGAAGCACTGATCTCGTCCCGCCCGCCAGACGATACACTGAGCGCTTGCAGTACGCCGGCGCGTCGATCTGCGGCACACAGCATTCAGGAGACTGACCGATGCAACCCAGAATCAGCATGATCACGCTCGGCGTGCGCGATATCGCGGCATCCGTCGAATTCTACGAAAAGGGCCTCGGCTTTCCCCGGCTGGAGTCCCCGCCCTCGGTTGCATTCTTCAAGCTGAACGGCACCTGGCTCGGCCTGTACGGGCGCGAGGCGCTGGCCGAAGACGCGCAGGTGCCGGCCGACGGCAGCGGATTCAGCGGCTTTGCGCTGGCGCACAACGTGAGCTCCGAGAAAGAAGTCGATGTGGTGGTCGCCCGGGCCGTGAAGGCCGGAGCAACCCTGACCAAGAAGCCTCAGAAGGTGTTCTGGGGCGGATACAGTGGCTACTTCAAGGACCCGGACGGCCATCTGTGGGAAGTCGCGCACAATCCCTTCATGTGGGTCGGCCCCACGGACAAACCGGCATGACGAAGACCGCTCCCCGCTCTCTGCCACTGATGGCCCGAACCCTTGCCGCTGCAGGCCTGCTGTGTTGCCTCGGCGCCCCGCTGTCGGCCATGGCAGCAGATACCCAGCAGTTTCCGGACGTGCTCGCAGCAAAGGTTCGAGCGCTCACTGCGAACCGCTTCGACTTCGACGTCACGATCTCGTCGCCCTACGACTCCCCTCAGCGCTACGCCGACGGCTTCCGGGTCACGGGCGCGGATGGCACCGTCTATGGCGAGCGCAAGCTGTTTCACGACCACGCATCCGAGCAGCCCTTCACCCGCGACCTCTACGGTATCGTGATTCCATCGACGCTGCGCTCGGTCCGCATTCAGGCAAGAGACCAGCGCTACGGCTATGGTGGCAAGACCTTGGAAGTCGTTGTGCCCGGACGGGACGGAAACTAGCCCCTCCGCCCGCGCCGTCCCGCACCATCGATGACTTTCGCATGAACATTCGACGATTTCGTGCTGACGACCTGCCACACGTCATCGCGCTTTTCAGCGCATCCGTGCATGGCCTCGCTGGCGCCCACTACGACGCGCGCCAGCGCGCAGCCTGGGCGCCTGCCGAACCCGATCAGAGGCTGTGGCAAGCGCGCCTGGAGCGACAGCAGACGCTGGTCGCCGAAGATGAGGGCGTGCTGACCGGCTTCATCTCCTGGGCACCAAACGGACATATCGACCTGCTGTTCACCGCCCCGCAACATGCACGCAAGGGCATTGCCTCCGCACTGTGCACACAGGTGGAGGCTGCGCTGTCGGCCACCGGCATCAACACCGCCTTTACCGAGGCAAGCCTCGTCGCCCGCCCCTTTTTCGAGCATCGGGGTTTCGTCGTGACCGAGGCGCAGGACCTTGATCGCAACGGCGTGCGCTTCCGCCGTTACGCAATGCAGAAGACGCTCACCACCCGCCTGCCACCGGAAAGGCCACCGCTGCCCGAAGCCTGATATGGCCGAATGCCTCGGCCGCCTTCCAGAAAAAAGCATCGCGCTCCGGGAACGTTCCGGGAGCGCCCCCGGTCGCAAGTCCATCTGAATATGACTGCTGGGGGGCGCAGGCAGCCTCACTGCTGCAACTCGACGGACTTGCGCTCATCCGTGGCACGAAGGACACACGGCATCACCACGCAGTCGTCCTCAAGGATGAACTTGAAAACAATGCGCGCCGCGCCCGGGGCTCGCCCCCGCAGCAGGCAAGCCCCACGCGCCAAAACGGACGAACACACGCATGCAGAAATGGATCTTCCTTGCTGTCGCCATTGTCAGCGAAGTCATCGCGACATCGGCGCTGAAGTCCTCGGACGGGTTCTCCCGGCTGTGGCCCTCGCTTCTCGTGGTCACCGGTTATGCCTCGGCATTCTATTTTCTGTCGCTGACGCTGAAGTACATTCCGGTCGCGGTCGCCTACGCGATCTGGTCGGGCGCAGGCGTTGCCCTGATCGCGCTGATCTCGTGGCTGGTCTTCGGCGAATCGCTCGACACCCCCGCAATCATCGGGCTGCTTCTGATCATTGCAGGCGTGACCGTTCTCAACGTGTTCTCCAGAACGGTCTCGCACTGAAAGGTTTTCTGTCTTCACGCGACCAATCCCCGGGACGTGCCCGCTTCACTACAACGAGGCACCCGAACCCCCCGACTTTTTCACCCCTGCCGGAGTTAGACATGAAGTTTTCCCGACTGCTTTTCGCTTTCACCCTCGCATCCACCGTCACTGCAGCAAGCGCTGCCGACGGCCTGATCGCGCTCAAGAGCCCGCACAGCGCCAAGGAGACCATGAACCGGCTTGAGGAGCAGGTGAAGGCCAAGGGACTGAACGTCTTTGCCCGGATCGATCACGCCGCTGGCGCGGCAAAGATCGGCAAGACGCTGCGCCCCACCGAGGTTCTGATCTTCGGTAATCCGCAAGGCGGCACGCCCTTCATGGAATGCGCACAGACCGTCGGCATCGACCTGCCGCTCAAGGCCCTGGTGTGGGAGGACGCTTCGGCCCAGGTCTGGCTCGGCTACAACGATCCGGCCTACCTTGCGAAGCGCAGCGATGTGGCCGACTGCGCAGTCGTCCCGAACCTGCAGAAAGCGCTTGCCGGCCTTGCGGACGCTGCGACAGCCCCCTGATCGCCGCGGGGCAGCACCACGCCTGCCCCGGCTGACGAACATGCCTCGGACGACGCTACACTTGCAGGCATGAAAATCATCTATCGCGCCGGCGACATCGTCGAGGCACACATCGTCGCCGGCATGCTTCGCGCCAATGGCATCGAGGCCCACGTGGGCGGACACTACCTGCAGGGCGGCGTCGGCGACCTGTCGCCCATGGGTTTCGCCACGGTCATGGTTGACGAGCAGGATGTCGACGCGGCACTGACGCTGGTACGCGAATACGACGAAGCCGAACCTGCAGACGACGCCTAGGCGCCGCGCGGGCCATGCCTGCCCTGGCCCGCCTTCCGACCACCGTAATTCCGACCACCGTAAGAATCCGACGCTCCGCACGACGAAGTCTCATCGTCACAGGAGAATGGATCATGCGACCTTGCTCACAGGGGCTCATCGGCACGGCCGCGGTGCTCGCGCTGATTGGCCAGCCAGCCGCCGCGGACCACTCAGGGCAGGACCACGCCACCTCCAGCCGCGCTCCGCAGACCTGCAGCGCTCAGAGCCCGGCCACGGTGGCACCACTGGTCGAGCTCTACACCTCGGAGGGCTGCAGTTCGTGCCCGCCAGCCGATCGCTGGCTGTCGCGCCTCAGGGACGATCCGGCGGTCGTCGCGCTCGCCTTTCATGTGGACTACTGGGACAAGCTGGGCTGGAAGGACCGCTTCGCCAGCCCGGCCTACTCACTGCGCCAGGCACGGCAGCAAGCAGTAAATGGCGCACGCTTCAGCTATACGCCCCAGGTCGTGCTGAACGGAAAGGATTACCCGCGCTGGCACGCCACGCCGAACCCGACTTCGGCAAGAACGCGCACGACGGCTAGCCTTGCGCTGAGCCTGTCGCACAACGGTGACGAGGTCACGGCCACCATCGTTCCGGCCGCTGGCGCGCCCACACGACTCGCCGCCTACTGGGCGGTCACCGAGGACGGACATTTCACCGCCGTCCGGGCCGGAGAAAACCGTGGTGAAGGCCTCCGACACGATGCGGTAGTACGTGAGTATGTGCAGGTTCCCGAATGGGACGCGCAAAATGGTGCTGCCCGGACGCTCAGGTTCACGCCGACGCAGGCCGAAAGCGCAGATCATCCGCGCCACATCAACCTGGTCGTCATCGACGCCGTCACCGGCAAGCCGCTGCAGGCACTCAGACTGGATTGCTGATCGTCGCGCACCGCGTGGTGCCATCCGGCGCAGGTGGCGACACGGGTCGCCGAGTCTGCCGGCGACCTCAGCCCTGGCCCCGCCCCCCACACGCCCGATTCACGGTCGGCGGGAAGCACCACGGGTACAGAGCAGTGGCAGCGATCACTTCAGATTCGCGTGCTCTTCCAGATAATGCTTGAGCACCAGCTTGAGCTTGGCTGCATGCTTGTAGTCACCCTTGCTGCGTGCCTCAGCGATATCGTCTGCGATCATCTTCTTGATCCGCTTTTCGCCGCTTGAGGTGTGCACCAGATAGCTGCCGAGTTCCACCGCGATCATCTCGGGCACATGCTCGTGCTCCGCGATCGCGAGGATCTCTTCTTCGGTCAGATCAGACAGCTCGATACAGTCCTGTATGGTCAGCATGTTGTCTCCTCTCAAGTTATATTTGTAGCACGCTTCGCTTTAGTATTAAGCACCGCACGGGGCGTCAGGGCATTGATCTGTCGCAAGTACTTGCCGATGGGCAGGAAAGCCTGACGCAGGATTCGACAAGAGAAACGACGCCCGTGCCCGCTGTCAAACTGAGGACTTGAGGAAGCCCAGGTGAAGACAATCGGACTGATCGGCGGCATGAGCTGGGAATCCACCATGCCCTATTACCGGATCATCAACGAAACGGTTCGCGACCGCCTCGGGGGGCTGCATTCGGCCAGAATCGTGCTCATTTCGGTCGACTTCCACGAGATCGAACGCCTGCAGAGCAACGGACAGTGGGATGAAGCCGGCGATCTGATGGCCGATGCGGCGCGCTCGCTGGAGCTTGCCGGCGCGGATTTCATCGTGCTGTGCACGAATACCATGCACAAGGTGGCGCATGCGATTCAGTCGGCCGTTGCGATTCCGATGCTGCATATCGCCGACCCGACCGCTGCGGCGATCAAGCGCGCGGGGTTTTCCAGGGTCGGGCTGCTGGGCACGCGCTTCACCATGGAACAGGATTTCTACCGGCACCGCCTCGAAGAGCAGCACGGCATCGAGGTTCTGGTGCCGAACGACGCCGACCGCGCCGACGTTCACCGCATCATCTACGACGAACTCTGCCTCGGCACCGTATTGCCTGCTTCGCGCACCCTCTACCGCGACATCATCACACGCCTGGTCGACCGCGGTGCAGAGGCGATCATCCTGGGATGCACCGAGATCTCCCTGCTGATTGGCGCCTCCGACGTGAAGATTCCGCTGTTCGACACCACCGCGATCCACGCCTGTCATGCTGCGGAGCTCGCCCTGGGCGACGACTGATGCCCTGCGCAACGCGCGCGATCCTCATGCGGGCAGATGCAGCAAGCCGGCGAACGAGTACGCGCCAAAGGCAGCGAGCACCAGCGCTGACACGCGATTGATCCAGCGCAATCCGCCGCCGCCCATGCGGCGCGCAAGCGTCGTTGCCAGTCCCGCCAGCAAGCACCACCACAGCGCCGATCCGATGAACACACCAAGAACCAGAACCATTCCCTGCACCGTATTGCCTTGTGGAAGCCCGAGTCCGGCAAAGATGGCGGCAAACGACAGGATCGTCATTGGGTTCGACAAGGTCAGCAGCATCGTCGTCAGGTAGCCACGCCACAACCCGCCGCCCTCCGCCTTGGCAGCCTGCCGCGCCGGCACGCTGCGCCATGTCTGCCACGCAAGCCAGAACAGGAACAGCCCCCCGAACAGGCGCAGCCAGACCGCATGTCCGAGCAGAATTGCGCAGACGGCTGCGAGCCCGAACGCACCCAGCAATCCGTAGCAAGCATCGGCCGTAGCGGCGCCAAGCCCGCTGCTGAATGCGGCCCAGAACCCCTTCTCCAGCCCGCGCCGCAGGCACAACAGACCAATCGGCCCCACTGGTGCGGCGATGGAGAATCCGAGCACCAATCCCTTGATCAACATGGCATCATTCCGCGCAATTCGATGCCATATTCTGTGCGCCACCGCCGCCGCCCGCCCATGAGGGATCGACGGTATCGCGCCGCTTTTGCCTCAGAATCGAAGGATCTTCAGGATACGTAGGCCGCCAATGTCCGATCACCCCAGGCTCGACCGCCTCAACCGCCGCCTGCTTGCCGAGCTGCAGCAGAACGCCCGCCTTCCGCTGGCCGAACTCGGGCGACGCGTCGGGCTCTCGTCGCCCGCAGTGGCCGAGCGCATCAGGCGTCTCGAGGAACAGGGCGTGATCCGTGGCTATCGTGCGGAAGTGGACGCACACAGCATCGGCTACCCCGTCACCGCCTTCGTCGAGCTTCATATCCCGCCGGAGTCCTACACCCGTGTCGAGGCCCTGCTCGGCACCTTGCCCGCCATACGCGAAGCGCACCATGTCACCGGCCGTGCGGCCTTCATGCTCAAGGTAGTGGCGCAGTCACTGTCCGAACTCGAAGCACTGATTGCGACTTTTGCACCTTACGGCAGCAGCGAAACGGCAGTGGTGCTATCCACCCGACTCGCTCCCAGAGCATTGCCGATTGATGGGGCAAACTAGTACGGCGTTACTCGATACGCCATTCGCTCGGCGGCAGAAAACGCACCGTCACCGTGCGCAAAGCGGCCAATCCGCCCCGCCTGGCACGCATCCGGTGCGCCCTGTGGCGCGTTCTCCGCGTAAACCCGTCCTTTTTACTTGGCATGAAACTCGCTATGCTGAAACTGACCATCTGGTCAGGTTTTTGCAAACCGGTTACAGGAAGGAGCGTGCCATGACGTCTCACATTATGCTGACCTCGCATCCTCGCACCCGCTCGGGCCTTTACCACGCGGTCAAATGGGGCGCCCCCTCGGCCCGCGACCGCGGCCCCTTCGTCGCCAGCCTGAGTGATCCGGCCCAGCGTAACGTGATCGGCACGCACTCCGGGGCCTACTCGCTGTACCGCGCACTCGCGGTGGCAGCAGGCAACCTGCAGAGCACGCACCGGCCTGACCTCTCCAACACCACGCCGGCCGCCGAGATCGGGCCGCATCCGCAGTGGTGCGACCCGAAGAAGATCGTTTCCTTCGACCCGTGGGGCCACCGCGTTGCCGAAGAGTTCGGTCATCTGCTCGCCGCGGGCATCGACATCCGCCCGACCATCGCGGTCACCAAGGCGCACATCAACATGCCCGAGCTTGCGGCGGCCATCGCGGCCGGGCGGCTCAAGCCCGACGGTGACATCCTCGCCGCCAATGGCGACGTCAAGGTCACCAAGGCAGCCATCGATCCGGTGTGGTATCTGCCCGGCATCGCCGAGCGCTTCGGCATCGGCGAGCGCGAGCTGCGCCGTACGCTGTTCGAGCAGACCGCAGGCATGTTCCCCGAGCTCATCACCCGGCCCGACCTCAAGGTGTTCCTGCCTCCCATCGGCGGCATGACGCTGTACATGTTCGGCGACGTCGAAAAGCTGGGGCAGCCCGAAACAAAGGTGGCCTGCCGGGTGCACGACGAATGCAACGGCTCGGATGTGTTCGGTTCCGACATCTGCACCTGCCGCCCCTATCTCGCGCACGGCATCGAGATCTGCATCGAGATGGCCCAGCAAGGCGGTGTCGGCCTCGTCGTGTACAACCGCAAGGAAGGCCGTGCGCTGGGCGAAGTCACCAAGTTTCTGGTGTACAACGCACGCAAGCGCCAGAAAGGCGGCGACCGGGCCGAGACCTATTTTGCCCGCACCGAATGTGTGGCCGGCGTGCAGGACATGCGCTTCCAGGAGCTGATGCCCGACGTCTTCCACTGGCTCGGCATCAGCCGCATCGACCGCTGGGCGTCAATGAGCGACATGAAGCGCAACGCGCTGGTGTCCGCAGGCATCGACATCGTCGAGCAGGTTGCAATCCCCGACGAACTGATCCCGGCAGATGCACGGGTCGAGATGGACGCCAAGATGGCCGCAGGCTATTTCTCCCCGACCGGCGCACCGCAAGCCGATGAACTGACGCGCGCCAAGGGCCGGGGACTGAACGAATGAGCATTGCCACGCCTATCCATGACGGCTGGTACACCCCCGTCGCGGCCGACCATCCCGCTACGCCCCTGCTGACGGCAAGCGCCGTTCGCAAACGCTGTGCAGCCGTCATGGCAGCCGTCGAACGTGGCCGGTCGCCCTTCTTCCAGTGGAACGCCGACGCCCTGCCGGTCGCCGCGGCCTACGTGGCAGAAACCATCCGGCGCGATTACCCCGATCTCGATGTGCCCTATCACAGCCGCTGGCGTCATTTCGAGGTGGGTGGCGTCGACCGCTGGCAAGCGCTGTGCAGCACGCTGCCCGACGCCGACGCGCTGGAACTCGCGCGCGTCGCCATCGACCTGGTGATCCCCAGCGTGCTGCTCGACGCCGGCGCCGGCCCGGACTGGCGCTATCACGACGCCGCCAATGGACAGACGCACGCACGCTCCGAAGGTCTGGCGGTTGCGAGCGTCGCACTGTTTGCGAGCGGTGCGCTCTCCGATGACCCCGCCCGGCCCCTGCGCACCGACGCGAAGGCACTCTCGGCCCTGAGCGCGGCGCAGCTTGCCTCGGTATTCCAGGTCGACGCGGACAACCCCCTGGTCGGACTCGACGGACGGGCGGGCCTGCTGCGCCGCATGGGCGAGGTGATCGCCGGTACGCCCGCAGTGTTCGGCACCCCGGCCAGACTCGGCAACCTCGTCGATTACCTGCTGGCGCATGCCGACGGCGGCGTGATCGAGGCGGAGTTCATCCTCACCACCCTGCTCAAGGCGCTCGGTCCGGTGTGGCCCGGGCGGATCAGCCTGCAGGGCGTGTCGCTCGGCGACTGCTGGCACCATCCCGCACTCGAGGACGGGCTGCTGCCCTTCCACAAGCTCACACAGTGGCTCACCTATTCCCTGCTCGAACCGCTCGCAGCCGCCGGCCTCGAAGTGCGCGGCATCGACAGGCTCACCGGCCTGCCTGAGTACCGCAACGGCGGCCTGCTGCTCGACCTCGGCGTCATTCGTCCGCTCGACCCCGCGTTCCACACCACGCCGTGGCGGGTGGACTCGCCGCCCATCGTCGAGTGGCGCGCGCTGACCGTCATCGCGCTCGACCGTCTGGCCGTGGCCGTACGCGCCGAGCTCGGGCTCGACGCTGCAGATTTTCCGCTGCCCAAGGTCCTGCAGGGCGGCACCTGGTCGGCCGGCCGGCGGATTGCCGCGCAGTTGCGCCCCGGCGGCCCGCCTCCGCTGATCATCATCAGCGACGGCACCGTTTTCTAAACCGGCAGCAGAGCAGACGGAGCGCCCCATGCACCCCAATGTCACCGAAATCGATCATCCGCTGATGAAACACAAGCTGACGATCCTGCGCAACGCCGAAACCACGACCGACAACTTCCGTCGTGTGGTGCGCGAGATCGCCGCCATGATGGCCTACGAGGTGACGCGTGACCTCGCCACCGAAATGGTCCCCATCACCACGCCGGTGGCGGATTGCGAAGCGCCCGTCATCAGCGGCAAGAAGCTGTGCCTGATCGCGATCATGCGTGCGGGCAACGGCATGATCGACGGCATGGTCGAGTTGCTGCCGGGCGCGCGGGTCGGTCATATCGGCCTCTACCGTGACCCGGAAACGCTGGAAGCGGTGGAGTACTACTACAAGGTGCCATCCGACATCGACGAGCGCCAGGTGATCGTCGTCGACCCGATGCTGGCGACCGGCAACTCCGCCAGCGCCGCACTGTCGCGGCTGAAGGAGGACGGTGTCAGCAGCATCAAGTTCGTGTGCCTGCTGGCCGCACCCGAAGGTCTGGAAACAATGGCACGCGAACATCCCGACGTGCCCATCCTGACCGCCTCGATCGACAGCCATCTGAACGAGCACGGCTACATCGTGCCCGGCCTCGGCGATGCGGGCGACCGCCTGTTCGGAACCCGATGAGAGCGCAGACGGCGACGACTGCTGATGACACGGGGCGGCTGAAAGGCCGCATCCGTCGGCGCCAGGAAGGCGCGATGCTGAAGGCCGCCGAAAAGGTCTTTGCGCGCGCTGGCTTCCAGGGCGCAACCATGGCCGAAATCGCCGATCTCGCAGGCGTGCCCAAGGCGACGCTGCACTACTACTTCGGCTCCAAGGAAGAACTCTACCGGGCAGTGCTCGACAACATTCTCACCCTGTGGCTGGCCGAAACCGAAAGCATCACCGCCGACGCCGATCCGGCGACCGCACTGACCGCCTACGTGCGCGCCAAGATGCGCCTGAGCGCGCGCCGTCCAGACGCCTCGCGCGTGTTCGCCAACGAGATCGTGCACGGCGCGACCCATATCGGCGAATACCTGCGCACCGAACTGCGCAAGACGGTGGAAGCGCGCGCGGCGGTCATCGACCAGTGGGCGGCCGAAGGGCGGATTCTGCCCGTGGATGCCACCCATCTGTTCTTCACCATCTGGGCTGCCACGCAGACCTATGCCGACTTCGAGAGCCAGGTCTGCGCCGTCATCGGCAAGCCCCGTCTGTCGGCGTCCGACCATGAACGCGCATGTGCGCATGTGCTGACCGTCGTGCTGCGCACCTGCGGTCTGCCCTGCGCAACCGATCAGCTCCGTCCGGTTCCACCTCCTCCCGCAAACACAACCCACTGAAAGGAAGTCAAGATGACCAATCGTATTCGCCGAACCCTGATTACATCGAGCCTCGCGCTGGCTGCCGCCGCAATGCTGCCGCTGTCGGCGATTGCCGCAGACACGATCAAGGTTGCAGCGATCTACACCGTGCCCGTCGAACAGCAATGGGTGTCGCGCATCCACAAGGCGCTCAATGCGGCGCAGAGCCGTGGCGAGATCGAGTACGTCTTCTCCGAGAACGTCACCAACGCCGACTACGAGCGTGTGATGCGCCAGTACGCCGAACAGGGCAAGGGCCTCATCGTGGGCGAGGCGTTTGCGGTTGAGTCCGCCGCGCGCAAGGTGGCACGCGACTATCCGAAGACGGCCTTCCTGCTCGGCTCCTCGGGCAAGCCGCAGGCACCGAACTTTTCGGTGTTCGACAACTACATCCAGGAACCGGCCTACCTCACCGGCATGATCGCCGCTGGCATGAGCAAGAGCGGCCAGATCGGCATGGTGGGCGGCTATCCGATCCCCGAGGTCAATCGCCTGATGCATGCCTTCATGGATGGCGCGCGCGAGATCAACCCCAAGGTGAAGTTCACCGTCAGCTTCATCGGCTCGTGGTTTGATCCTCCGAAGGCGAAGGAAGCCGCGTTTGCGATGATCGACAAGGGTGCAGACGTGATGTACGCCGAGCGCTTCGGTGTGTCCGACGCCGCCAAGGAGCGCGGCGTGCTGGCCATCGGCAACGTCATCGACACCCAGCCGCAGTACCCCGACACCGTGGTCGCCTCGGCACTGTGGAACATGGAGCCGACCATCGACACCGCGCTCAAGATGGTCAAGGCCGGCACCTTCAAGGCCGAGGACTATGGCAAGTATTCGACGATGAAATTCGGCGGCAGCGAAATGGCCAAGCTGGGCACCTTCGAATCCAAGGTGCCGGCGGAACTCGTCGCCAAGGTCAAGGCGAAGGAAAAAGCCATTCTTGACGGCAGCTTCACGGTCAAGGTCAATGACACCGAGCCGAAGTCCAACTAAGCAAACCGGGTATTCCGCACCATGAATGAAAGCCTGCCTGCCCTGCGCCTGGCAAACATCACCAAGCGCTTCGGCAAGCTGGTGGCCAACGACGACATCTCGCTCGACCTCGGCACGGGCGAGGTGCTCGCCCTGCTCGGCGAGAATGGTGCCGGCAAGAGTACGCTGGTCAGCATTCTGTTCGGGCACTACGTGGCCGACGAAGGCCACATCGAAATCTTCGGCCAGCCACTGCCGCCGGGCAACCCCAAGGCCTCGCTCGCGGCCGGCGTGGGCATGGTGCATCAGCACTTCGCCCTTGCCGACAACCTCAGCGTGCTCGACAACGTGCTGCTCGGCACCGAGCCAATGTGGCTGCCTTTTTCGCGCAGGCGTGCCGCACGCGCCAGACTGATCGCCACCGCCGAGCGCTTCGGCCTCGGCGTCGATCCCGATGCGCGCGTGGCGGCACTGTCCGTCGGCGAGCGGCAGCGGGTCGAGATCCTGAAAGCGCTGTATCGCGGCGCCCGCATCCTGATTCTCGACGAACCCACTGCGGTACTGACGCCGCAGGAAAGCGAATCGCTATTCGCCACCCTCGCCACGCTGGTCTCGGAGGGGCTGTCGGTGATCTTCATCAGCCACAAGCTCGACGAAGTGCTGCGCGTTTCCGCGCGCGTGGCGGTGCTGCGTGGCGGCCGTCTGGTGAGCGTGCGCAACACCGAAGACACCACCAAGACCGAACTTGCCGAACTCATGGTCGGGCGCAGCGTGACCCTGCCCACCCGTGAGCCGCGCCCGCACGGCGACATGGTGCTGAACCTGTCCGGCGTGCATGCGGCACACGGTGGCAAGACCCTGCTCGACGACCTCAGCCTGGTCGTCCGCGCCGGCGAGATCGTCGGCATTGCCGGCGTCTCCGGCAACGGACAGCAGGCCCTGGCCGATCTCCTGTGCGGCACGCTCGCGGCCGATCGCGGCGAGGTCTCCGTTAGCGGACAGGCGATGCGGGCCAATCCGCGCGACTGGGTCGCGCGCCGCGTGGCGCGCATCCCGGAAGACCGCCATGCAGTCGGCGTGGTGGGCGACCTGCCGGTGTGGGAGAACGCAGTGTCCGAGCGCCTCCACCTGCCGGCCTTTTCGCGTGCCGGCATCGTGCGCGGCAAAACCGCCCGCGACTTCACCCGCAAACTGGTTGAGCAGTTCGACGTGCGCCTGTCGGGCATCGAAGTGCCCTCGCGGGTGCTGTCGGGGGGCAACATGCAGAAACTCATTCTCGGGCGCGCCCTGTCGGTGGCCGGAGACGGCGTCACCCCGACACTGATCGTTGCCAACCAGCCCACCTGGGGTCTGGATATCGGCGCGGTCGCCTATGTTCATCGCTGCCTGCTCGACGCCGCGGCGGCGGGTGCTGCGGTGCTGGTCATTTCCGAGGACCTTGATGAACTGTTCGCCATTGCCGACCGCATCGCGGTGATGTTCAAGGGCCGCCTCGGCCCCGCATTGCCCACCGAAGGCTGCAGCCGCGCGGCAATCGGTCTGGCCATGGCCGGAAGCGCCGCATCGAATACCGAAGGAGCCCCGCAGCATGCGGCTTGAATCACGCAGTGAATACTCACGGCGGGCCATGCTGCTCGCCCCGATTGTTGCGGTGCTCGTCACGCTGGGCGTCTGCGCACTGCTCGTGGCCTGGGCCGGCGCCCCGGTCGGGCAGACCTATGCCCTGCTCTTCGACGGCGCTTTCGGCTCGCGCTTTGCGTTCGCCGAAACCCTGACCCGCGCCACCCCGCTGATTCTCACCGGCCTCGCCGCCGCCGTTGCGTTTCGTGCGCGCCTGTTCAACATCGGCGCCGAGGGCCAGCTCTACCTCGGCGCACTCGCAGCGGTCGCCGTGGGCGGCATGCACGGTGGCAGCACCTTCGACCTGCCTTTGCCGCTGCTGTCCGCGCTGATGATCGCTGCCGGCGCGGCGGCCGGTGCGCTGTGGCTGCTGGGGCCGGCGTGGATGAAGCTGAAGCTGGGCGTGGATGAAGTCGTGACCACGCTGCTGCTCAACTTCGTCGCCCTGCTGCTGGTGTCCATGATGCTGGACGGGCCGATGAAGGATCCGCTCGCCATGGGCTGGCCGCAATCGGTGGCACTCGACCCCGAACTCGAGTTCAGCCGCCTGATCGAGCGCTCGCGGGTTCACACCGGATTGCTGATGGCGTTTGGCCTGGCAATCCTGATGTGGCTGATCGAACGCTTCACCACCTTCGGCTTTGCCCTGCGTGCGGTCGGCGCCAACAACCGCGCCGCCGCCTTTGCCGGCCTGCCGGTTGGACGCACCGTGCTGTTGTGCGCCCTGCTTTCGGGCGCGCTGGCCGGACTGGCCGGTGTCGGCGAAGTCGCCGGGCGCGCGAGCTATGTCACCACCGACATGTCGCCCGGCTACGGCTACGCCGGCATCGTCATCGCCATGCTTGCCGGTCTGCACCCGCTGGGCGTGCTGCTTGCAGCCCTCTTCGTCGCCGCCGTTCAGGTCGGTGCCGACAGCATGAGCCGGGTGGTGGGCGTGCCCAACTTCATCGCCGATGTGATCGTCGCCACCGCCCTGCTCACCATGCTGGTGGCCACCCTGCTCACCCGTTACCGCATCCGCTGGGGGCGCGCATGATGGATTTTCTGACGACCCTGTTCGACATGCTCGGCTCGGCCTCCTTCTGGGTCGCGACCCTGCGGGTGGCGACGCCGCTGATCCTCGGCACCCTCGGCGTCCTGATCTGCGAGCGTGCCGGCGTCCTCAACCTCGGCATCGAAGGCATCATGGTGGCCGGCGCCTTCACCGGCTGGCTCGTGGTGTTCAACGGCGCCGACCTGTGGACCGGCGTGCTGGTCGCCGGCCTGGTCGGCGGTGTGTTCGGGCTGCTGCACGCGGTACTCACCGTGTGGCTGACGGTGTCGCAGCACGTCGCCGGCCTCGGCGTCACCCTGCTCGCCACCAGCCTGTCGGCCTTCGCCTACCGCGTCAGCTTTCCACAGGTCAGCACGCCGCCCACCATCGAGGCCTTCGCCCCGCTCGAAGGGCTGGCCGGCCTGCCGCTGATCGGGCCGGTGCTGGCGGGACAGACCGCGCTGACCCTGCTTGCCATCGCGCTGGTGCCCGCAATCGCCTACCTGCTGTACCGCACGCCAATGGGCCTGGCCTTGCGCATGGTCGGCGAGAACCCCGCCGCGGCCGAGGGCCAGGGCGTGGACGTGATCGCGGTGCGCACGGGCGCGGTCATCGCGGGCTCGATGCTGATGGGACTCGCCGGTGCCTTCCTCACCCTGTCGGCGTTCAACGCCTTCTTCTTCAACATGATCAACGGTCGCGGCTGGATCTGCGTGGCACTGGTGGTGTTCGCCTCGTGGCGGCCGGGCAAGGCCTTGCTCGGCGCGGTGCTGTTCGCCGCCTTCGACGCCGCACAGTTGCGTCTGCAGCAGGCCGGCGGTGCGCTGCCCTACCAGATCTATCTGATGCTGCCCTACCTGCTGTCCATCCTCGCCCTGATCGTGATGGCCCGCCGTGCCGCCTATCCGCAGGCACTGATGAAGCCTTATCGCAAAGGTGAGCGCTGATCCGGCGCCAACCGACACCACTGCCAACCAGATACCGGAACTCCCATGCTCGACGTCATCATTCTCAACGCCTCGCTCCCCGACGGCCGCAGCCCGATCGATATCGGCATCCTCGACGGTCGCATCGTTGCGGTCGAACGCGCGCTGGTCGCCGACGCCCATGAAGTCATCGATGCCGCCGGGCAGCTCGTCAGCCCGCCTTTTGTCGATCCCCACTTCCACATGGATTCGACGCTCAGCTACGGACAGCCGCGCGTCAATCAGTCCGGCACCCTGCTCGAAGGCATCGCGCTGTGGGGCGAACTCAAGCCCCTGCTGACCCAGGATGCGATCATCGAACGCGCCATGGCCTACTGCGACTGGGCGGTCGCCAAGGGCCTGCTCGCCATCCGCTCACACGTCGACGTCTGCGACCCGCGCCTGCTGGCGGTAGAGGCCCTGCTCGAAGTGAAGCGCCGCGTCGCGCCCTATCTCGACCTGCAACTGGTGGCCTTTCCGCAGGACGGTGTGCTGCGCGCACCCGGCGCGCTGGAAAACCTCACGCGCGCGCTCGACATGGGCGTGGAGGTGGTCGGTGGGATTCCGCACTTTGAGCGCACCATGGCCGACGGTGCAGAATCGGTGCGCATCCTGTGCGAACTCGCCGCCGAGCGCGGCCTGCGGGTCGACATGCACTGCGACGAGAGCGACGACCCCTTGTCGCGCCACATCGAAACCCTCGCCCTGCACACGCATCGCCTTGGCTTGCACGGCCGGGTCGCTGGCTCGCACCTGACCTCGATGCACTCGATGGACAACTACTATGTTTCCAAGCTGATCCCGCTGATCCGCGAAGCGGGCGTGGCCGCCATCGCCAACCCGCTGATCAACATCACGCTGCAGGGCCGCCACGACACCTATCCCAAGCGCCGCGGCATGACCCGCGTGCCCGAACTCCTTGCCGGCGGCGTGCCGGTCGCTTTTGGCCACGACTGCGTGATGGACCCCTGGTACGCACTGGGCAGCGGCGACATGCTCGAGGTCGCAAACATGGGCCTGCATGTGGCGCAGATGACCGGGCAGGCTGCAATGCGCCAGTGCTATTCAGCGGTCACCGATACCGCAGCCTCGATTCTCGGGCTTGAGGGCTATGGCATTGCGCCCGGCTGTCGCGCCGACCTCGTCATGCTGCAGGCGGCAGACCCGGTGGACGCCCTGCGCCTGCGTGCCACCCGGCTGATGGTGATGCGCGCCGGCCGCGTGATCGCCCGCACCCCGCCCGCCACCGCCAGCCTCTCGCTGCCGGAGCGGCCGCAGACGGTGGACTGGCGGCTGCGCGGCAATCAGCCCGGCTGAACAGCCGCAAATGCGGCAGCGACCTGCCTGACGTTGCCGGCGTTCAGACCGGCAACGCACATGCGCCCACTCGCGATCAGGTACACGCCAAACTCTTCGCGCAGCCTGTCCACCTGCGCCGCACTGAAGCCGGTGTAGCTGAACATTCCGCGCTGCTGCAGCAGGTAGTCGAAATTGCGCGCGGGCAACGCCGTTTTCAGTTCAGCCACCAGCGTCTTGCGCATCTCGATGATGCGCAGACGCATGGCCTCAAGTTCGTCCAGCCACTGCTGCCTGAGCCCGGCATCGTTGAGCACCATGGCGACGACCTGCGCGCCAAAGTTCGGCGGGCTCGAATAGTTGCGGCGCACGGTCGCCTTCAGCTGGCCAAGCACACGGCTCGCTTCCTCGCTGCTCTCGCACACGACGGACAAGCCCCCCACGCGCTCGCCATACAGCGAAAAGATCTTGGAAAAGGAGTTGCACACAAGGCAGCTGACGCCAGCCGCGGCCATCGCGCGGATTGCGTAGGCATCTTCCGCGACACCCTCGCCGAACCCCTGATAGGCGATGTCCATGAACGGGATCAGGTCGCGCGCCTTCACCACCTCGACCACCCGATCCCACTGCGCCGTGCTCAGATCCGAACCGGTCGGGTTATGGCAGCAGGGGTGAAGCAGCACGATGCTTTTCGGCGGCAGCTGTGCGAACGCTGCGAGCATGCCCTCGATATCCACGCCGAGCGTGGCAGCATCGAAATACGGATAGGTATGCACCTTGAAGCCGGCACCCGCGAGAATCGCAACATGGTTGTCCCAGGTCGGATCGCTGACCCACACTTCCGAACCCGGGAAGTAGCGTTTGAGGAAGTCGGCAGCAACCTTGAGCGCGCCGGAGCCGCCCACGGTCTGAATGGTGGCAACGCGCTGCTGTGCCAGCAAGGGATTGTCCGCACCGAACAGCAGCTGCTGAACACCGCTGCGGTAGGACTGCAGCCCCTCCATCGGCAAATAGACCGAAGCCACATGAGGCTGCGCGTTCAGTCGGCTTTCGGCCGCATCCACCGCGCCCAGCTGCGGAATGACACCGTGCCCGTCGTAATACAGCCCGATGCTCAGATTGACCTTCTGCGCTCGCGTGTCGGCCTTGAACGTCTCCATCAGGGACAGAATCGGGTCGCCGGCATAGGCATCGACATGTTGGAACACGGTGTATCACTCCTGGTGTGGTTGCTTCGGCAGCGGCGCGAGCGAAACGGCGCGATTGTCCGCCGCCCGCAAGAAGGGACGCATTATAAAAGACAATGCCATCAGCACCCGTGGGGATTGACTTGCAGCCATGAACCCGGCCGCCGCAGGCAGCCTTAGAATAGCGCTTCATCGTGCGTACAGCAGGAGCCAGTCATGGAAATGAAACGTATCAGCTCCGGGAAACTGCGGGCCGTCGGCTACGATGCCGGAACGCGCACCCTGAGGGTCGAACTCGATGACGGCAGCCTGATCGATTACGCCGGAATCGGTGCCGAGCTGTGGCGGCGGCTGTCGAGCTCCGGTTCGGCATGGAGTTTCTATCGCGACAACATCGAAGAGGAGTTCGCCGGGCGCAGAGCCTTCGCTGACAGGGAGAAAAAGAGCAACCCGCTGGACGACCTGTTCAAGTAACTGCAAGCGGCATCCCGGTCCTCGCCGGCAAGCGCGCATCGCCCGATCCGGTCGGGTGCAACATGGCGGTGACGCGCCTTATCGCATATGGTGAACGTGCACCGTCCTGCCAACGCACACGGGAAGCGCACCGACTGCCATGCCGCCTGATGCCGACATTGCCGAGATTTCGACGATTTTCCTGAGCGCAACCGCGAAGGACTGCAAGGCATATCGGGAATCCGTTCGCGACTTCGTGCAGTCGAACCTTCCTGCTGCGAAGATTTACCTGCAGGAAGACTGGGCCGAGGGCGGCCACTTCGTCGTCGATGTATGCAAGGCGCGGGTCGTCGAGAGTGACGGTTACTTCGGCCTGTTCGGCTTTCGCTACGGATGGATTCCCCCCGGCTTCCAGTATTCGATCACCGAACTCGAATTCCGCTGGGCAGAAGCCAAGTGGGGCAAGGGCGAGGCCCCGGTCTTCATCCTTCTGCCCGAAGCCGGCAGCCCCGCAGAGGCGCACCTGCGCGAAGCCGCCAAGGCGCAGACCGAGCTCGAGCCGCCCGCCCTCGCCGCACTGGACGACGCCAATCAGACACGCTTCCTGCAGACCGTAAAGGCGTGGGCCGCAGACGGACGCATCATGGTCTTCTACCGTGATCGGCTCGAACTGATGGGCAAGGCCCTTTCCAGCATTCAGAACTGGAACCTCACCTTGCTGCGTCAGGCGCTCGCAGGCCGCCGGCAGGCCAGCGGCGACATCCCCCTCGCAGAACTCGGCCGCATTGGGCGCGACACCCAGCGCACCGCCCTGGTCGACGCGCTCGAGGACTTCCGCGCGAACAGGGGCGAGCGCGCAGCTGCGTTTCTCGTGCATGGGCCGGAGAACCACGGCCAGCGCGAATTCGCCGAGTTCCTGAACGCCTGGGACGACGAGTGGGAGGATGCCCAGCCCATCTGCGGCCAGCCCGCCGACACCGACAGCACCGAAGCACTGATCCGCTGGACCTGCGGCCAGCTTGGCACCCCGATGATCGATCGCGCCGCCATTCCCGAACTGGCGCAGACCCTCGCTGCGCGCCTGCGCCGGGGGCCGGTCATCATCATCCTGCGCAGCATCGGGCACCGCCAGGAACGCCTCACGCGTTTCATCGAAGGATTCTGGCGTCCGCTGCGCAAGGCCCTTGCCGCACTGGATTGCGGCGGAGGTCGCCTGTACTGGTTCCTGATCGACCATTGCCCCCTGCCGCAGCCCGCGCCTGAAGGCGTGATCGCGCCGGAGGCCGACGCTGGCACCGGCGACTACGATGACCTGCTCGCGCTGCCGGCGCTCGGCGACATCAGCGCGGGGCAGGTACGAAAATGGCTGAAGGAACTCAGAAAAAGTGCGGGCATCACCCTCGACGAGCCACGCCGCGATCAGATCGCCGCCCTTGCCACCACCCCCGACGGCAATCCATCCGACGTCTATAACCGGCTGACCCTGAACGGTTTCTGGGCCAGCGCAAGCTGAGGACAACATCATGGCGCGACCGTCCCGCTACAAGCAGTTCGCTGGCAACAAGTCGGCGTCCTATCTTGCCACCGCAGCAACGGCCGAGATCGTGAACCTGGCGGTCCGCCTCGGCCGCCCGATTCTGGTCGAAGGCGAAGCCGGTTGCGGCAAGACGCGACTGGCCAGCGCCATCGCGGAAGAACTCGGGCTGCTCGACCAGCTCACCGTGATGACGGTCAAGAGCACCAGCCAGGCGCGCGACCTGCTCTACCGTTTCGACGCGCTGCGGCGCCTGCAGGATGCCCAGGTCCCGGAGAACACCGCCGCACGCAAGGTCTATCCCTATATCGACCTCGAGCCCCTCGGTCACGCAATCCGGGAAGGCAAGCCGGGGGTGGTGCTGATCGACGAGGTCGACAAGGCCGACATCGACTTTCCGAACGACCTGCTCGACGTGCTCGACCGCTTCGAGTTCGACATCGAGGATCTCCCCCGCAACGAGGACCAGGAGTGCCTCTCCGCGCGCGGCTTCGGGCGTCATGTCAGCGGACCACCCAAGGGCGTTCGCCCGATCGTGCTGATCACCAGCAACCGCGAGAAGCAGCTCCCCGAGCCCTTCCTGCGGCGCTGCCTCTATGTGCAGCTCGACTTTCCGACCGACAAGGCGATGCTGGCCGACATCGTTGCCAAGAACCTCAAGGCAAGGCTCGACGCCGTGAGCGACGAACTCACGGCTGGCGCGGTCGAGCGCTTCATGGAGATCCGCAAGCGTGGTCTCGAACTCGGCATGCAGAAGCTGCCGGCCACCAGCGAGCTGGTGGACTGGGTCCGGGTGCTGCACTGGCAGGGTCGCAAGGCCGAAGAGATCTCGGCCGACAGACTGGGGACCAGCGACCAGGCCATCCTGTTCAAGATCCGGAACGACATCGAACGCTACCGCGCCCGTACCGTGGACGAAGCGGGCGACTGAACCCTGCCATGCGCGACACGCCGCCCCTGCCCCCGCTGCTTCACGGACTGTTTCGCGAACTGGTCGCGCGCGGCGTGCCGGTCGGCGTGCGCGACTACCTGGACGGGGTGCGGGCGCTGCGCGCGGGTTTCGGCCACGGCGACCGTCAATCCCTGCGCAAACTCGCCCTCGCCCTGTGGGCAAGGGACGAGGAAGAGCGACGCCTGATCGACCGCTGGTTTCTTGCGCTGCCCCCTGCACCACCCGCGATCACGGGTGCGCTCGATGCATTCCTGATCGAACATGAACCGTCGCCAGCCGAACGGGCGCCAGCGCCGACCCCGCCCGGCTCCACTTCCGCAGCAGCCGCTGGTCCGGCTCCCGCCACCGCCGCGCCGGACACGGCCGGCCCGGTGCAGGACGAAGCTGCCCCGCGTGTGCGTCTGGCCTTTGCCGGGCCGACCGACAGCGGCGGCCTGCCGGTTCCGCGCATGGACGGCGAGCCCCTGCTAGGCGAAGACTACGTGCTGCATCCGCACGCCATCATCAACGCCCGCGATCTGGCCGTGCTGTGGCGACGCTTCCGGCGCACCGTGCGCACCGGCCCGCGCACCGAGCTCGACCTCGATGCGACCCTGCGCGAGCGCTGCCGCAAGGGTCTGATCCGGCAACCCGTGCTGCGCGCGCGCCGGCGCAACAACGTGCGCCTGCTGGTGCTCGCAGACGCCAGCGCCAGCATGGACCCGTGGCTCCCCTTCCTGGCCACGCTGAACGACTCCCTGCGCCTGGGGCGATTCGCCCGCGCCGAGATCCGCTACTTTTCCAACCTGCCGCGCCGGCAGTTGTTCCGTACGCGCGAACTCACCGCACCCGAGCCGCGCGACGCGGTACTTGCACGCCACGCGGGGGCCGCGTTGCTGATCGTGAGCGATGCCGGCAGCGCACGCGGCTACCTCAACCGCCGCCGCGCCATGCAGACGCAGGACTTTCTCGACACCGCAGCGCGGCATTTTTCCGCCTCGGTGTGGCTCAACCCCATGCCACGCGCACGCTGGGCGAGTACGACCGCGGCCCTGATCGCCGGCGCGCGCACACCCATGCTGCCACTCGACGCCGACCACCTGCTGCGCGCGATCGACATCCTGCGCGGCAACAAGCAGGCCTGACCATGCCCTATCCCGCCCATATCGGTCAGCGCCCCCTCGAAGTCCGCGAAGCCTATGCGGCGCTCGAACAGTACGCCAGCGATTACGGCGAAGAGGCGCTGCTGCTGTTGATGCACGCATCGATCCCCGAGACGCTGCGCGCCGACCTGCTCGACCTGATCCGGGTGAATTTCCTGCCCGCACAGGGCACCGACCGCAGCCTCGAGGCGGACGTCCTGTTTGCCCCGATCACGACCTCGCTGGGCGCGGGCTATTACCGCATCGACCCGCAAGTGCGCTGGCACTGCATGGCGCTGCTGCGTTCTCGTTACCGGGGGGATGTGCGCTCGCGTCCGCTGCGTGTCGCCGAACTGCTGTGGCGTTACGTCGACTCGGTCGAAAAACACTCGGGCGGCGCAATCGACCCCCAGCTGGCCGAGTTTCTCGCCATACAGCGCTGGGTCGCACTCGCCTTCATCAGCCCTGACGGCGCCGCGCATGCATTTGCCGACGCACTCAGACAGACCGCCAGCGATCCCGTCGCGGCACGCGTGCAACTCGGCGGGCTGGCCGCGGCAATCGAAATGCCGCTGGCCCGCGAACAGACGCTGCTTGCCTACGCGCGCGGCATGGACGCGCTCGCACGGGGCGACGACACCGCGGGAGCGCGCATCCTCGGCGCCCTCGGCAACGAGGAAATCCGCGTCGGCAAGGTCGTGCTGCGTCCGCCGGGCGAACTGCTCGCCGAGGCGGGCGTTAAACCTGCCGGACGCATGCCGGAAGACAGCGCCGGCGCCGCCCGCAGCGAAAACAGGGCAGACCGCCCCACCTGTGTGGTGCTGATCGGCAGCGGTGCCCGCACCGAGCTTGAAACACGCGAGCGCTTCGACGCCGACCGCCACTTCGCGCTGATCCGAGCTGCCCTCGAGAAAGCTGGCATGGACGCCCTCCGCGCGGACGACAGCCTCGCCACCGATGGCGAAGCGCTCTACACCCTGTTGCTTGACGCCAACCTGGTGCTGGCAGACCTGTCCACCTCCGACCCGGGTGTCTGCTTCCTGCTCGGGGTGAGCCTTGCCCTGCGTCCGTCGGGCACGATGCTGATCGCCGAGGACGGCAGCCCCGACACCGCGCTCGACGCAGCACCCGGCATGCGCACGCCCTACGCACCCATCGCGCCGGGCGATACGGATGCCGAGGCAAAGTTCGCCGCCATGCTGCTCGCCCTGATCGGGGGCGAAACGGGGCCACTGGCGCGAAGCCCGTTCTATCTCGACAGCCGTCTGCACCCACCCCGGATGCGCACGACCGACGACCCCTTCGATGCCGACATGGCAGCGCCGGACAGCGGCATCTGCCTGATCCTGCGCAATCGCACACCCGACGTGGAGGGCGGGAACGGCCGCGGCGCAGTGCTGGACGCGGCCGCCGCCATTGCCGAAGCATGTGCCTCGGAAGCCGGCCTGCAGGTCTACCGGCCCGACGTCATGAGCAGCGCGGACGCAACTGATGCCCTGCCCGGCCGGCTGGTGGACGCAACGCTGGCGATCATCGACATCAGCAACCCGCAGCCCGACGTAATGCTCCAGCTCGGGATGCGCCTCGGCCTGCACCCCGCGGCCACCATCGTCATGGCGGCGTCACACACCGCGCTTCCGCTCGTGCTGTCAAAGCTCCCGGTCGTGCGCTACCCGGCCGAATTCGATGCACGCGCGGGGGATGATCTGCACAAGGACCTGCTCACCGCCATCAAGCGTCAGATCTCCGGACGGGCGCGCATCAGCCCGATCTACGCCGCGCTGCCGAACCTGCGCCCGCCCAGGCTCCGTGAGGTCGCGAAACCCGAGCGCAGCGACCCGCCGCCCCGCGTCTTCATCTCCTACGTTAATGCCTACGGCCGCTTCGCCCGCCCGCTCGAACACGCCCTGCTCGAACTCGGCGCCACCGTGGACTGGGACATGAACCTGAAGTCGGGCGACGCCTGGCAGGAAACCCTGACCCGAATGCTGGACGAGGCCGATGCCGTCGTCTCGGTGGCCGGTCGCGCCACGCAGGAACGCCCGTTCCCGATGGAGGAGATTGCCCGCGCGCTGCGGCTGGGCAAGCTCCTGATTCCGGTGTTCGTGGAAGCGGTCGATGGCCCGCCCGAACTCATTGAGCGCAAGGCCGCCAACACCGACGCGACCGGCCGGGTCGTGTATCTCGACGGATTGCCCGATGCAGCGTTCGAGCAACTGATCGCCACCACCGCACGCAACATCGTCGAGGCCGTAGCCAGCGACCGCAGCAGACGCGACGCACAGCGCACCGCCGAAGACGCCCCCGACTCCGGCGCCGGTTCGCCGTCGAATGGCCGCCTCACCGTGCGCCAGCCCGGCCCGGGCACCCTGCAGTACATCGACACCACAGTCCGCGCCCGGACGGAATGGCAGGTCCGCTACGAGCCTGCATTGCTCGACTCGCTGCTGGCGCAACTGCCATCGGCCACCGGTTCGTTCGACGAACTCGCCCTGGCCCTGGCCCAACTGCTTCTGCCGCAAGATCGTGATCCTCCTCAAGCGGGGGACAGCGTGCACCTGACGCTGGATCGCGCTGCCGCCGCCCTGCCGTGGGAGGCGATCCTGGGCCCGCACGACGGCAAGCGGCAACTGCCCGTCGCCGTCACGCGCTCGCTCGACGGCCTGAGGCCACCCAGGCGCCCCGGGAGCACGAGCGCCCATGCGCTGTTGATCGGCGACCCGGTCAGCACCCAGACCCTGCCCAACATGCCCGAAGGCCTGCCCCCCTTGCCAGGCGTCCGCAGCGAACTCGACGCAATCTCCGAGACACTGAGGGCCGCCGGCTATACGGTGATGGTGAGTGAGCATGAAAATGCCGACGAGATCATGAAACGGCTCTATGCGCGTGAGTTCCGGATTCTGGTAATTCTGGGGCGTTCGGTACATGAGTACGCGCTCGACGACGAGCGCATGAAGCGCCCCACCAAACGCCCGATGAAACGCGCCCCGAAGAGTCAGGCCGCGGAACATCGCACAAGTGGCTTCATCCTCAGTGATGGCATCTTCCTGACCGCGGCTGAGATCGGAAGAATGAACGAACCACCACAGCTCGTTTTCCTCAATGACCGTCACATGGACGGTCAGACCGGACAGGCCGAGGGTATGGATCAGCATGGCAAGGCAAGCACGTCGATGACAGCAGAACTCCTCGCAATGGGCGTTGGCTGCGTGCTGAGCCCGGGCTGGACCGTCGACGACACCGCTTCAGCATACTGGTCACAACGTTTCTTCGCGGACATCGGCAGGGGCGCAACGCTGGAATCGGCGAGTCTCTCTGCCCGCATCGCAAGCAGCGAGCACTTTCCGCTGCAATCGGCCTGGGCGGCGTTTCAGGTCTGGGGTGAGCCGGATTTCCGCCTGGCACCGCCCAGACCCTCCGGACAACGCAATTCGGCCAGCTGACGCGTTCTCCGGACTGGAATTCGCCGGTGCGGGATGCTTGAATGAAAACAGCAAGAACAAATACAACATGCATCCCGGGACAACCCCACCTGTCGCACGCCGTTCCCACACCTACTGGAGGCTGCCATGTCCAAGAACGCGCTTTGCATCGGCATCAACGACTACCCAGGTACGCAGAACGACCTGTCCGGCTGCGTCAACGACGCCCACGACTGGTCTAGCGCACTGACTGCACGCGGGTTCAGCACGAGGATGCTGCTCGATGCCGACGCCAGCAAGTCTGGCATGGTTGCGGCCATCGGCGACATCATCGGCAACGCCTCCCGCAACGACAGCGTCGTGATCACCTACTCGGGTCATGGCACCTGGGTTCCCGATGAAAGCGGTGAAGAACCCGATGGTCGTGACGAAGGGCTGTGCCCGTGGGACATTGAGCAAGGCGAGGTGTTGCTCGACGACGAGCTTCACGTGCTCCTCGGCAAGCGGGCGCCGGGTGTGCGGGTTGTGATCATCGCCGACAGTTGCCATTCGGGCTCGGTGACGCGCGGTGACAATTCGGACCTCGACCCCGGCATGCCGCGTGCCCGCTTTCTCCCGCCGCAAGTCTGGATGAGCAGCGACAAGCTGCCGAGCCGGATGCCACCCAAAATTCTGGGTGGCATCGCACGCAGCGGCGGCGACCTGTTGATGGCAGGCTGCCTCGATACGCAGTACAGCTGGGACACGCGCTTCAACGGCCGCCCCAACGGCGCCTTCACCTACTACGCGCTGAAGGCGCTCGCCAACCTGCCCCCAGGCAGCAGCTACGCAAGCTGGTTCAGAAAGATCACCCCCACCTGGCTGCCCACCAACCAGTTGCCACAGAATCCGCAGATCTTCGGCTCCACGACCGCGCGCGGCTGGAAAGTCTTCGAGTGAAAGAATTCGCGATCAAGCGACGCCTCCCGACGCAACAGACTTCGCCGGCATGCGCTGTCCGGCCCCAAGGATGAACGATGGCTGACCCGATCACGACCGCACGGATTCGCTTCCCCGTTGCCGCTTCCCGCTCCGACGCCCCTGGCAGTGCAAATCTGACCCTGCCCGCTGCGCTCACACGCCCCGCCAGCCGGGGCGACCGTGCGCCCACGCCACTGATGGACAACATCGAAGTGCTGGGCAGCTGGGATCTGGCGCCAGTGCGGCGCAGCGCGGATGCATCGCAGCAGGCCGAGGTCAGCGAGGACACCACGCTGCTGGCGCTCGAGGCTGCGGATGGCACCACCATCTTCATGCGCACCGACGCGCTGGCCGAACGCATCGCACAGGTCCAGCCCGATGCGCTGCTGCCCGACGGCAGCATCGACTTCGCCCGCTTTCGCGACCGCGATGCGACCACGCGCGGCCTCGGCGACTGGATCTGGCGCCGCGTCATCGCGCTGCGGCTGAAGCCCGACGGCATCATCGACCTTGCGCAGGAAAAGGCGCGCGAATGGCTGGGCGACAAGGCCGGCAACGCAGCCATGGAAGTGGCCACGCTGGCAGGCACCAAGGCCCTGATGTGGGCAATCGAAAGCCAGCTTGCCGGCGAACCCGGTCTCTACCACTGGCGCACCGGCGCGGCCCTGCAGCCCACCGACCGCTGCACCGCAGGCGACGCAAGACTTGCCCCACTTGCCGCAGGCGGCGCCCCCGCGCTCGTCTTCATCCACGGCACTGCGTCGCACACCCTGGGGGGCTTTGGCGATCTGGTGTGCAGCCGCGAATGGAAGGCCCTGACCCGCAGCTTTGGCGACCAGGTCTACGGCTACGAGCACCGCACCTTTTCCGAAAGCCCGATCGACAACGCGATCGCCCTGCTTGAAGTGCTCCCGCCCGGCGCGCGACTCAACCTGGTGACGCATTCGCGCGGCGGCCTCGTGGGCGATCTGCTGTGCCTTGCCCCACCCCCGCCCGGCGGCGCCGACGCAAACCTGGAGCGCCTGATCCGGAGCTATCAGCGCATGCCGCGCACCGAGGAGCTCGAAGCCGAAGAAGCAAACCCTGCGCTGCGCGACGCCCGACTCGCCTTCGTCGCCGACGAACAGGCCAGGCTGCGCAGGCTGGTGAGCCTGCTGCAGCAAAAAAGGCCGGTGATCGAGCGCTACGTACGCGTTGCCTCACCCGCGCGCGGCACGGCGCTGCTCTCCGACAATCTGGATGTCTTCCTCTCCGGTCTGCTGGCGCTGGTGCGCAAGCTCGGCAGCGTGGCCATCGGGGCTGCAGCCGGTGCGCTCGCCACCCCGGCCGCCGGCGAGGCTGCCCGTCGCGCATCGGACAAGGCGCTCAAATGTCTTGCCCGTGTGGTCACCGAGGTAGCCCAGAACCGTGTCCAGCCCCAGCTCGTGCCCGGCATCGAAGCGATGTTGCCGGAAGCCCCGATGGGCATGCTGCTCGGCAGCGCCGCCAGCGCGCCCGGCGTGCGCATGGCGGTCATCGCCGGCGACATCGAGGGCGGCAACCTGCTCAAGCGCATCGGCGTGATGTTTACCGACTGGATGTTCTTCGATCAGGCACGCAACGACCTGGTGGTGGATACCGCGTCGATGTACGGCGGCGTGGCCCTTGCCGCCAAGGCACGCGCGATCTTCGTGCGTGGCGCGGAGGTGAGCCATTTCAGCTATTTCCGCGACGCCACGCTGAACGAAGGCCAACCGCTGCCGCAGGCCTTGCGCGAATGGCTGCAGGCCGGCACGCAGGACGCGCTGCCGCACTGGAAACCCCTGCTCGAAATCGCCCCCGCGCCGGCCCCGCTGCGCGGCGAGCGCGAAAAGGTGGCGCCGAACTCGCGCCCGGTGGTGGTCTATCTGCCTGGCATCATGGGCAGCGAACTCACCGCCAATGGCGACAGCGTGTGGCTCAATTTCCTTTCGATGGGTTTCGGCGGGCTCGCGCGCATTGCGATCGACAGCGGCGAGAAGGTCGAGCCCGACGATGTGGTGCGCCTGGCCTACGGCAAGCTCAAGAATCACCTGCACGACCGGCACTATGTCGAGACCTTCACCTACGACTGGCGCCAGCCACTGAGCACACTCGGCCCCCGCTTTGCCGCCAACCTGAGCGATATCCTGGCGCGTCATCCAGACCAGCCGGTGCGCATTCTCGCGCACAGCATGGGCGGCCTGGTGGTGCGCGCCGCTTTCGCGCACGACCCCGGCCTGTGGGAGCGCATCGTCGCCCGCGACGGCGGCCGCCTGGTGATGATGGGCACGCCGAACCACGGCGCCCACCTGATGGTGCAGACCCTGTTCGGCCTGTCGGACACCATCCGCATGCTGGCGCGGCTCGACACCCGCCACGCCATGCCCGAAGTGCTGAAGATCATCGGCGCCTTTCAGGGCGCGATCAACCTGCTCCCCGCGCCGGACTTCGTGGACACGGGCGGCTACGCCGGCGAGCCGTTCTACCGTGCCGACGAGTGGGAACGCCTCGCCACCTTCAACAACGACTTCTGGTTCGGCAAGCGCCTGTGCGGCCGGCCCAGCGCCGCCGCGCTCGATGCAACACGCAACATCTGGAAAGGCCTCGCCGACGCGGCGTGGATGCGGCACAAACCGGAGCGCCTGCACTACGTCTATGGCAAGGCGGACGCCACCCCCTGCGGCCTGATGGAACAGCGCCGGCCCGATGGCTCCACGCTCAACCTGCTGATCGCCGAGACGCCGTTCGGCGACGGCTCGGTGACCTGGCGCTCGGGCAAGCTGAGCGCGATTCCCGCGGACAACTGCTGGCTGATGCCGGTCGACCACACCGGCCTCGCGAACACGCCTAAGTACTTCAGCGACATCGACGCCCTGCTTGAGGGCCGCCAGCCCGCCCTGAAGCGCCTGCCACAGACCCGCGGAGAAGAAGCCACGTCCGCTGCGGTGCGCACACGCCGGGCCGGACCGCCGCCGGGATGGCCGGGCGAAGACGAGGCGATACTCAACATCCTCGGCAGTCACCCCGAAGTCGGCGAGGCCCCTGTGCCGAAGGCCACGCTCAAGGTCCGCGTCGCTGCACGCGATCTGCGTTTCGTCCATGTCCCGGTGCTGTGCGGTCACTACCGCGACGACCCCATCGCCGGCGCCGAATGGGCGATCGACAGCTGCCTGGTCAACGGCGCGCTGACGCACCGCAAACAGCTTGGCATCCACTCGGGCGAGCTCGGTGGCGCCACCATCGTGCTGATGCCCCGCACCATCGAGGAACGCAAACGTCAGACCGGCCGTGGTGCGGTCGTGGTCGGTCTCGGCCCGATGGGCAAGCTCGGCGCCGCCGGTGTCACCGAAGCGGTCCGCGCCGGTGTGCTGCGCTACCTGCTGCACGCCGGCGACCGTTACGGGGAGGAATGCGCGCTGCAGCCGGAACAGGTCTCGGCCACCGCCCCGCTCGCCCTGCCGCTTGCCAGCGTGCTGATCGGCTCGAACTCTGCGGCCCAGCTGGAGATTGCAGAATCGGTGAAAGCCGTAGTGCTGGGCGTGCTGTTCGCCAACCGCGATTTCAACCGCAGTCGTGCCGCACGCGGCGAGCGCGAAGTGCGCGTCACCCGCCTGGAGCTGATCGAGCTCTATCTCGACACCGCGATTTCGGCCGCACACGCGGTCAGGAAGCTGGAACACACGCTGGAGCGCGAGCTGCAACAGGTCGACACCCAGCTTGAGGCCGCAAGCGAGCTGCACTTCGGCATGGGCATGCGCCAGCGCCTGTATATCGGCAGCAGCGGCTCGTACTGGCCGAGACTGCAGGTGACCGATGCCGACCGCGACGACACCGAGTGCCCCGAAGACTGTTTTGTGCCGCGCATCTCCAACCCGATCCCGCCCCACATCCTCACCCGCATTCTCAAGGTGTATGGCTGCGGCGGAGATCAGCCCGACACGCCACCGCTCACCGGCTTCGACCTGCCGCCCGACACCCGCCCGGCGCGCAAGCTGCGCTTCACCTACATGGGCGAGAAGGCACGCGCGGAATCGGTATCGCCAGTGCGCCAGCCGGGCGCGGTCGAAACCCTGATCGATGAAACCCTCGGCAGCTACGCCAGCACGCAATACACGCCGGGCGGCGGCTTTGGCAACACCCTGTTCCAGCTGCTCGTGCCGCTCGAGTTCAAGTCTGCCGCACGCAAGACCGACCGCCTGATGCTGGTGGTCGACCGCATGACGGCAAACCTGCCGTGGGAGCTGCTCGAAACCGATGGCGCACCGATGGTGCTCAAGACCCGCATGGTGCGCCAGTTCGTCACCAGCGAGTTCCGCCGCGAAGTCATCCGCCCCGACGGCCTGAATGCCTGCGTGATCTCGAATCCCAGCACCGAGGGCTATCACGCACAGTTCGGCGGCCCCGACTGGAAGCCCCGCATCGGCGCCGACGGCAAACCCGAGCCCGACCGCCTGCCCAGCCTGCCGGGCGCGGCCGAAGAAGGCGACGCCATCATTGCCGCGCTCGAACGCGCGAACTACACGGTGACCCACGCGCCACCCGACTGTCGCGCCAGCGATGTGTTCGCCCGCCTGTTCTCCGGCAGCTGGCGCATCGTGGTGATCAACGCCCACGGCATCTTCGGCAAGCGCGCGCGCGACGGCAGCTACCGCAGCGGCGTGGTGCTGTCGGACGGTCTGCTGCTGTCGGCACGCGAGATCGATCTGATGGAAACCGTGCCCGAACTGGTCTTCATCAACTGCTGCCATCTTGCCAAGGGCGGCTCGGGCGGCGGACGTCTGGCCGCGGGGCTGTCGCAGGAGCTGATCAGCATGGGCGTGCGCTGCATCGTCGCGGCCGGATGGGAAGTGCGCGACGACGCCGCAAAGCTGTTCGCCACCCGCTTTTTCGAGCAGATGCTGGAACACGGTGCGAGTTTTGGCGATGCCGTCCATCGTGCGCGCAAGGACACGTTCGCGGAGTACGGTGACTGCAATACCTGGGGCGCCTACCAGGCATACGGCGACCCCGACTTCCGGCTTCGTCATGTTCACCGCGAACCCACTGACAACTACCCGCTCACCGCCCCCGAGGAACTCCTCGACTGGCTGGAGCAACGTCACCTCGACGCACACATCCAGACGGCAAACAGCGTGCGCTTCAGCGACCTGCAACACCGGATCGACGCCCGCTTCGCGGCCCTTCCCGAAGGCTGGAAGCACCGCGCCGACGTTCAGCAGGCCCTCGGCCGCCTGCTCGCCGACTACCCGCTCAAGGACAGCTTTGCGGGCGCCCACGCGGCCTACCTGAACGCCGTTCGCGCCGACTCGTCGGACATGAAGGTCCCCTTCTCGGCCATCGAGCAGCTGATCAACCTCGAGAGTCGCGAAGCGGAACGTCTGTGCAATCCCGGGCCGGAGCAGGATCTGAAGGCGGCCAGGGCACTCGCCGACAGCGCGGTGCGTCGCGCTCAGGCGCTGGCCGCCTTCGCAGCCTGCACCGGCGCGGGAAGCGACGTGCCGGGGGCCGCCAACGCCCCCGCCCCAAACATGGAGCGGATGGCGATTACCGGCAGCGCCTACAAGCGCCAGGCAATCGTCATGTTGCGCGGTGGCGCGGCGTGGGACGAGATTTCGACAGTGCTGCAGGCTGCGCGCGACGCCTATCAGGCCGGCGAAGGCCAGCCCGGACCTTCGCCCTGGAACCCCTATGCCTGCATCAATCGCCTGCAACTCGACGCACTCGTGACCCGGCCTTCGAGCAGGCGCGACGACCCAACGCCGCTCATCGAAACCTGCCAGCTTGCAGCACGCGGCAACTTCGAGCTCAGCTACCGGTTCTTCGATGCGGTGGCGAGTGCAGATGCCACCCTGGCCGCGTGGCTGCTGGGCGTGCGGCAGGCCGGCGGCAGAAGGGATCGTCAGCACGACGCAAGCGAACTGTTCGAGGCCTATCGCGCCGCGCTGGTGCAGGTTGCCCACTCACCGCGCGAGATCGCCTCGGTGCGGGGGCAGATCTGCCTGCTGGCGGAGTTTCTCGCCCGCCGTAACCTCTCCGGCGATGCAACGCGTGTGAAAGTGCTGACGACACTCGCGGAGCGACTGGCCGAAGCGCCCTGAACCCGCATGCGGGCCGCCCCTGTTCATACCCACTGCCGAAGCAGACTATGCTTGAATGATGACGCACGACGTACCCTGCAGTGATCCGCGACCATGGGAGAGGCCAGGATGCAAGGCATTTTCGTCAGTTACCGCCGTCAGGACAGCCAGAGCGCAGCCGGTCGCCTCAGCGATCACCTGAAGGAGCACCTCGCCGGGGTGCCGATCTTTCGCGATGTGGAGACGATCGAACCGGGCGTGGACTTCCTCGATGCCATCGGGCGTGCGCTGCAGTCGTGCGGCGTGCTGATTGCCGTCATCGGCCCGCGCTGGGCATCGATCACCGACGACAAAGGGCAGCGTCGGCTCGAAGACCCCAACGACTACACCCGTCTGGAAATCGCCACTGCGCTCAAGCGCGAGGGTGTGCGCGTGATTCCGGTGCTGGTGGACGGCGCCAGCGTCCCGAGCGGCGACGCACTTCCCGCGGACCTTCAGAGTCTCGTGCGGCGCAACGCCATCGAACTCTCGGACAAACGCTGGGAGTACGACGTCTCGCAGCTGGTTAACACGTTGCGCAGCGTGCTCTCGATTCCTGACCCTGTCCCGGAGCCCACCCCGGAACCCGCTCCAGCGCCAAAGCCACCAGCCGAGGTCCGGGAGACCCGTCACAGATACTGGATCGTCGCAGCCGTTGTCGTGCTGGCCATCATCGGCTACGCAATCGAAGAGCCCCTCCCCACAGACATCGAAAACCTCGACCCGTCGGCGGATGTAACCCAGGGCGAGTACGGCGCCGACAGGGTGACGGCGGTCCCTGATCTTCCCGCCGGCGTACCGCTTCTGACCGGCCTCTGGCACGACAATGAGGGCGGCCGCTACGAGATCTCGCAGCAAGGCAATCAGCTCATCATCCAGGGCATGAGCCCCGATGGTTACGTAGCAGGTTCAGCCGTCCTTCAGGGCTCGCGCGGCGAAGGCGCCTACACCCTGAATGGCCATCCACTGCAGAGCAGCTTCGTCGTCTCTCCCGACGGAACACGCATGGAGATCGCCATTCGCGACCCCGCAAGTGGTGAGCGCGATTCCGGTGTGCTGATCAGGTTGCGTTGAGTGCAGGCGCAGATCAGCCGGCACACTGCCAGCTTTGCTAGACCCGATAGCCCTCTTCCGCCAGCACCTGACGCACGGCCCGACGCGTGAGCATGCGGGTGTAGTGCGCCAGACAGTTCGGTGGCAGCGCGATGTCGCTGCGGGTGGCCCAGAACTCGACGTAGAACAGGGCCGCATCGGCAATCGTCAAGCAGTCGCCGACAGCGTAATCCCGACCGTCCAGCACGTCGTTCATCACCGCGAAGCCCTGCTCCACGATCTCGCGCCCCTGCGCTTGCACCGCTGCATAATCTGCCGGGCTGGGGGCAAACTTTTCAGAGGTAAAGATGCGAGCAAAGCCCTGCCCATGCACCGTACCCACCGCATGGTTCATCACTTCGAGCACCCGCGCCTGCCCTTCGGCGTCATCCGGCAGCAGCCGCCGCTTCGGCCAGTTGCGGGCAAGCCACCAGGCGATCGCGACGAAATCCGTCAGCGCAGTGCCATCGTCGCGCACCAGCGTCGGGATCGTGCCCTTTGGGTTGAGCGCACGGTAGGCCGCGGTGTCCTGGTCCCCCGCAAGCAGATTGACCAGATGAACCTCGAAAACGAGTTCAAGCTCTTCGAGCAGGATGTGGATGCCGGTGGTGCACGAACCCGGGGTCATGTAGAACTTCATCGGATTTTCCTGTGACGGGGCGCGGATGGCCGTTGCCCTCGACGCAAGACACGTGCCGTGCGCACCGCAGGCACGAGCGCCCCCCCCGCAGGCGCCCGCAGCCCGTGCATGGCCGGGTTATCGTGCGAAGGCCGGCGTGCGCTTGTGCGCGCTATGCGACAAGCACTGCGCCCCGTGTCGTACAAGCGACCTCCGCCAGGGGTAATTCTTCGCCGCTGGCTTCGCCCCCGATCTCCGCTACGAAGCCCCGCGCAGCACGCCCGCATCGCGCAACATCGCCTTGTAGGCTTTCATCACCGGGCGCGAGATGGCGGTTTCGGCCAGCACGCGGTGTTCGTAGATCTCCGCCACCAGCGCCTCGCGCTCGCCACCGCGTGCGCGGGCGATCAGGGCGTGCATGTCCTCGCCCAGCAGCCTGCCGGCGCGATGGCGCGTGCTGTCGTACAGCAGCGGGATCGTGTCCTTGTCACCCGGTCCCATCCTGCACTTGCCATCGAGAATCTTGAGCATCACGGTGGTCGTGCAGTCGATGTCCGACGGGTCCGAGAGGTGGGCCGCAGCCCATTCGACGATCTGATCCGGCAACATCCTGGGCTCCCTGCTCCGGTGACTGGCCGCTTTTCCGAGCAAAAAATGCGCCATCTCACGCCTCTTCATCCACTTCCGCCACGTTTTTCTGCAACGCCGATTTGCTACCGACTGGCGTGCCTGCGACAATTACGCACTTGATTACATTGCCGATGACTCATGTCCGACCAGAACGCACCACTCAACGCCCAGGACGAAAACCATCTCATCGCCGAACGCCGCGAGAAACTCGCGCAATGGCGTCAGACTGGCCGCGCCTTCCCCAACGACTTCTCGCGTGAAAACACCGCGGGCAAGCTTGACGAGCTCTACTCCGAAAAAGAACCGGAAGTGCTCGAAGTCACGCCGGTCGAGGTCAAGGTTGCCGGCCGCGTCATGCTCAAGCGCGTCATGGGCAAGGCAAGCTTCATCACCATTCAGGATCTGTCCGGTCGCATCCAGCTCTACGTCCAGCGCGACAGCGTGGGCGAAGACGTCTATGCCGACTTCAAGCACTGGGACATCGGCGACATCGTCGGCTGCGTCGGCACCCTGTTCAAGACCAAGACCGGCGAACTCACGGTCAAGGCCAGCGAAATCCGCCTGCTCACCAAGAGCCTGCGCCCGCTGCCGGACAAGTTCCATGGTCTGACCGACCAGGAAACCAAGTATCGTCAGCGCTATGTCGACCTGATCATGAGCGAAGAGTCGCGCTTCACCTTCGTGGCACGCAGCCGCCTGGTGCAGTCGATCCGCAACTACATGACCGGCCACAACTTCCTCGAAGTCGAAACACCGATGATGCACCCCATTCCCGGCGGCGCATCGGCCAAGCCCTTCGTCACCCACCACAACGCGCTGGACATGGAACTCTTCCTGCGCATCGCGCCCGAGCTCTACCTCAAGCGCCTGGTGGTCGGTGGTTTCGAGAAGGTGTTCGAGGTTAACCGCAACTTCCGCAACGAAGGCCTCTCGCCGCGTCACAACCCCGAATTCACCATGATGGAGTTCTACGAGGCGTACGCGAACTACCGCACGCTGATGGACTTCACCGAAGGCCTCATCCGTCACGCCGCGCGCGAAGCACTCGGCACCGAGACCTTCACCTATCAGGGCCGCGAGCTCGACCTGTCCAAGCCCTTCCACCGACTGACCATCGTCGAAGCCATCCGCAAGTACCACCCCGGCTTCACCGTCGAGCAACTCGCCGACGCCGACTGGGTCAAGCAGAAGATCAAGGACTTCGGCGAGCCGGTGAAAGCCGGCGGCATCGGCAGCCTGCAACTGCAGCTGTTCGAAGCCTGTGCCGAAGCTGAGCTGTGGGAACCCACCTACATCATCGACTACCCGGTCGAAGTCAGCCCGCTGGCACGCGCCTCGGATGCCGACCCGGAAATCACCGAGCGCTTCGAGCTCTTCATCGTCGGCCGCGAAATCGCCAACGGCTTCTCCGAGCTCAACGACCCCGAAGACCAGGCCGCCCGCTTCCGCGCGCAAGCCAGTGCCAAGGACGCCGGCGACGAAGAAGCCATGTATTACGACGCCGACTACATCCGCGCCCTCGAATTCGGCCTGCCCCCCACAGGCGGCTGCGGCATCGGCATCGACCGCCTGGTGATGCTGCTCACCGACAGCCCGGCGATCCGCGACGTGATTCTGTTTCCGCAGATGCGGGCGGAGTAAGCACCCCGCTTCATCCGGCGAACAGCGCCCCGCTCAAAACCCGCACGGCCTTTGGCCCTGCGGGTTTTTTGTTGTTCGGCGCAAAATCAAAGCAAAATCAAACGGGTCAGAGTCGATTGATTGAGAACCGAGTCCCAATGCGGGATTGAGTGCAATCAGGTCATTTTCGGGGTCAAATCGCGAAGGAAAGCAATGTCTCAGCTTTTTCTCATGTTTGCAGCACTAACATCCATCCTGGTGCTTCCAGTGATGTTCGCTGCCCGTATGGTTGGTGCCGAGAGAACAGGGTTCGGAAGTTCATTCGTCGCAGTCATACTTCAAATCGTGCTGTCGGGGCTTGTCGAGGAGTTCGCTGCAGATCAGCTGATCGCATTTGCCGTTGCCATCATTGGTGGATCGGCAGTTTATTCGTTCTCGCTAGGCACGACTCTTTTCAGAGGATTTGTGATCAGCGTCATTGCAACAGTTATCGCATTGATCGCAATCTTCGTCCTTGCGGGTTCATTCGCTGCAGTCAGTAATACGATCTGAAAAACTGATTCTCAACCGACGGTCACCAGCCTGAATGATTCGATGCGGGCGACCACTTTCATCGTGGAAAAATAGGGGTGAAGAATATGCTTCGATTTCCGTTTCTTTCGATGATGCTTGTCATCACCAATCTTCATGCTGCGGGTGCAACAGTCGTTCTCAAAACACTTCCAGAAAACTACGCACTGCGTCACAAGGAGGTCGTTTACGTGGACAACGACGGCAGGTGCAAGGACAACGAGGTACTCAAGATAACAGGCGGAAAAACAAGCGAAGGGATTCCGAGAAAATACGAGTGCGTCAAGCGCCCGGAATGATTCACCTGCGACCTCGCCATTAACGTCTGCTCCATCTCACCCCAAGTGAATACGTCACTCGTAATTTCCATTACGTCCTTCGCGGCCGGCGCTGTTGTCTTCGTAAAAATGCAACGGTGTCTGGGAAAACTGAAGCCCAACATCATCTCCCTGCAACTGACCTTCAGTGAAGCGAGCTTCCACAACGTGCTGCAGCGCTGGGGAACGGACGGCGTTAAGCGGTTCAAGGCGCACTTCGCGCTCGACTATGTCTTTCTGCTCACCTACGCGATCTTTGGCTTTTCGCTGGGTGCGTGGCTCACCAGCTACATTTCGACACCAGGCGCACTCAGCGCCGTTCTTCCGTGGCTGTTCCCGGTTGCGGCAGTTTTTGACGCCGCAGAGAACTTCCTGCATCAGAAGTTCGTGTCGGCAGATCCGGGCAGCCAACCGGAAGTGCTGTTTATCGCCGCGGGGGTGGCAGCGTCCGTGAAGTGGCTGCTCCTGCTCTCATTTATTCCGGTCGCCACAGTTGCCGCGTTCGCGAACGCGGCGTGAGTCTTCGCCATATCGAAAAGGGGGCGAGTTCATTCGCCCTTGCGACAGACTGGGGACAGACTCGACTGGTTTCGCTCAGACGCGCAGGCTGCAAGATCATGACGTACCAACACGATATGGATGACTGCTCGGCGCCGCGCCCGCAATCTCATTTCGTGAGATCAATGGGGTCTGACTCATTGTTTCCGGAACTCCCGTCATGCCTCGCGTAAAGCCTCCGACCGCAGCCCGCCCCGCAAAGGCGCAGTGGTCCCAGCAGATCACGCAGGACAGCAACGCCCTTGATCTTAAGTCCGGCGTTTTCACTCTGGAGGATCCGGTCGAGATCGCTCAATCACTCAAGCGGTCGGCGGAAGCAAGCCAGCGCCTCAAGTCCACCCCGTTTCGGGCAGCGATGTCGATGCTTTGCTTCTACATCAACCGCGCCGGAAACCAGCTCTCCGACACGCAGCGCGCTCGACTCGAATCGGCAAAAGACGAACTCCGCGTGCTGTTCGGCCGACCGCGCCGCGGAGAATGATCAAACGTGATCAAAGAGGTCCGAGTCGATTGAAATGCCCGTTCGACTCTGCCCCCTTTGACCACCCCCATTGACCGCCCGCACTGACAGAACCCGCTGATGCGCACCACCCATGACACTTGGGCTACGATATGCCCCATGCCGCTCCGATACGCAGCTGACACATCCATGGTTTGCCCTCCGAAACCACGGATGCCAGAAGCTGGGCGAACGCGCACGCAAACAACCGAATATTGAAATCAGGAAAGGCGCTGCTGGCGACGGCTCTGCCATCGTCCATCTGTATGTGTGCCCCATCGCCTGACAACCCTGTGCTTCTGCTGCTTTCAGCTGACTCAACCGATGGCGTCGGCGCGAACCGCTGACGCGCAGCAACCCGCGTTATCGCATCTACCATGAATACAACCGCCTTTATCCTCGTCGTTACCGGCGCATTACTGCACGCACTCTGGAACCTGTGCGCAAAAAAGGCATCAGGCGGCCTGCACTTCGTTTGGCTGTTTGGAGTCGTCAGCCTGATTGTGTCCTTCCCGTTCGGATGGGTCGCGTGGTCAGAACATTCGCAACAACTCGGCGTTCAGGCATGGCTTGCCATCATTGCCAGCGGGATCGTGCATGGCGGGTATTCGCTTGTACTGCAGAAGGGCTATCGTGAAAGCGACTTTTCGATCGTTTACCCATTGGCACGTGGAACGGGGCCTTTGTTTGCTGTCCTCGGTGCGATCATCGTACTGGGTGAAGCGCCCAGTCTGCGCGGCTGGCTGGGTATCCTCGCGATTCTGGCGGGCATCTTCCTGATTTCCGGTGCGGCGCAAGCGCTTCTCATCCCCTCACCGAGGGCTCGGGCAGGCCTCCTGTGGGGCGCCATCACCGGACTGTTCATTGCCAGCTACACCGTCATTGACGGTTGGGCAATCAAGGCGCTTGGTGTTGCCCCCGTGCTCTACTACGTTCTGGTTCTCGCCTTGCGCACCGTCATCCTTGCGCCGCAAGCGCTCCGTAACCCTGACGCGCTCCGCACTCAATGGTCTGCGAATGGCCGCTACATCGTTGCGGTCGGGGTACTGTCGCCTCTGGCGTACATCCTGGTTCTGTTCGCACTGACAATCGCACCGCTGAGTTACGTTGCGCCAGTCCGCGAACTCTCCATGCTGCTCGGCGTGCTGTTTGGCGCAAGACTGCTGCGCGAGTCATTTTCGCTATCGCGTGGCATCGGTACGGCGTGCATGGTCGCAGGCGTCGTGCTGCTGGCCGGCATTCAGTGAGGGCGCAAAAAGGACCAACGGGGCGAGACGCCCGGGTCCTTGTCAGCGCTTCAGCCCAGCCTGGAGAAACGACCTGTTTCGAGAAACGTCCTCACCGCCCGATGGCATGAGCGGCTGACAAGCATCGCGGAGTGCCCCAGGCGCAGCTCGATGTGATCGCGCAGACCGTCGATGCGGGTTTCGGCGACGCTCACCACGCCGTCGTTGGGTCGCCCGAGACCGGGAAAGAGCATCCCAGCACCGAAGCTGCGCGTCCCCGCGATCATCCCTGCCTCGATGCTTTCGGGGATTTCGCCCGGCGCAGCCATCCACTCCCCAAGCACCCGTCCGGTGATCCATCTCAGCATCGCAATCCTCCGCAGCACGCGCGCACAGTGGGAGCCGGCTACCGGCGTGCCCAGCAGCACCACCCGTCCGATTCGCGCATCTCGCACCTGTGCGAGCATCGCCAGAATCACCAGACCGCCCTGGCTGTGCCCCACAAGGTGAATCGGCGCGCCCTCGATTGCCGCGACGCGCTTCGCCAGCGCGCTGGCATTGTCTGCCAGCCCCCTGCGCACTGACGGATAGGAGAAGGTCTCGACCCGGTAGCCAGCCTCTTCGAACCAGCGGCGATGAAGTGCGAACACGATGCCGTGCATCCACAGGCCGTGGACCAGCACAACGGTGGCGGGTGAGGATGACGGAGTTTGCTGTGACATGGCCGGTGCAGCATAGCGCATGTGGTGGCGTTTTCAGCCCGCCGTGAGCGGCGTTTCGAGCGGCGTTGATGCCGGAATCCCGTGCTTCGGTCAGGCAGGCAAGAGCCAGCGACTGATCGCATCGCGGTATGTAAAATGAAATGATCCACTGCTGACAAACTCGAAGGGCCTTATTCGCCTTTCTACGCTGAAGCGTTCATCCAGAGGGCAGACACATCATGGGCGTCCGGGTTGTTCGGTTGGGTACTCCAAGGGCTGAAGGGGAAGGCACGCGCATCGGCACGGTGAGGCGTCCTCCACGCGGCGTGCCCAGGAGCGAATTCGCTACGCAGAACTGGTATGACATCTGGCTCCCCAATCTTTCACCAAGCGCTGAACTCGTCAAGCTGGCCCTGGCGGCCGAGTCGGAGAAGGACTGGAGCTCCTTCGTCAGGAAATTCCGCGCTGAAATGGCCGACCCGGAGAAGAGCCGGGTTCTCGACCTTCTTGCGGCCCTGTCTCATGGCAGCAATTTCTCTGTCGGCTGCTACTGTGAGAATGAAGCACGTTGTCACAGGTCCGTCTTGAAAGCGCTCCTGAAAGAGCGCGGCGCCAGTTTTGACAGCTGATCGAGCGATTGAGCTGCGCCCGCGGTTCATGCGGAAGCCTCCTTCCCCCTTGTGACGCGTTCTTCCGGGACGCCCCAAACCAGCACAGGGAGGACAGATGAGCGATACGGAATCCGGTACGGACAAGCGTTCGCTGTTATCCGCGTGGAAGGACGTGGTTTCGCTGCTGCGTGACACGCTGCTGCTTTGTCTGGGCGTTCTTCTGATCATCTTTCCCACGACATTCAACAACATCCTGGTTGGCGCCGGCTTTGAGGAAGGCAGCGTTGTCGGGTTCAAATGGAAGTCCCGCCTCGTTGAAGCGGATCAGGCCCTGAAGGATGCGCGCGCGAGCATCACGGACCTGACCATTCAGAACGAAAAGCTGTCTGAAGCCCTGATCAAGGCACAGGCAATGATCAATGACCCGGCCGAAACCGAAAAGCTGACTGAGCTCCAGGAAGAGAACAGCAGGCTCAAGCTCACATCAGAGAAAATCGAAGCCAGCGTGCAGGCCACGATCACGTCCAATGCCACCCTGGTCGAAAAAGCACAGACATCCATCGGTACGGCGAGCCAATGGGGGGTCGTCTATGGCGGCGACACGACCATTGCAGGCGCCCAGTACGAAGCCGGCCCGGTCGCCAAAAAGCTGGGGCTTCCAAACACTGGCATCTATCTTCGCCAGGGCTCCTACCGCAGCGTGGCGCTCGCATCCAGCAGGGCCGAAGCGGAGCAGCTGCTCTATCTCGCCAGGAGTCGCCGAAGCGACGCCTACGTTGTCGACATGAGCAGATGGTGCCCGCAATCAACACGAAAAGCGGACTTCCATGAATGCCTGCAGCCCTAGACCTGGAAGCAGCGGGATCAAACGACTCTGCCCCCTTTGATTCTCTTTGATTCTGCGTTGCTTCAGCGAATCAGACGCCCATTGCGGTCCAGGATTGAGATGTCGGTGTAATCCGAGCCGGCATGGTCGTTCTGCGCGTAGCGAATCGTCATGCCGCCGGCGTCATAGGTACCGAGGCCATTGAGGGCGGCGAGAATGCGCGAGGGCGTGGGTTCGCCTGCCCGTCTGATACCTTCCACCAGCACTTTGGCCATGACGTAGCCTTCGAGCACGGTATGGTTTGCCGAAGACTTGCTGTCGAGGCGCTTGAGGTCCTCATCAAGCTGACGCGTTACCGCGAGTGCGATCGATTGCGGCTTGGGGACGACCTGGACCACGCCAAGGCCGTGCGCAAGCGTGTTGCCGATCTTCTCAGCGACCTGCGGGCCCGCCGTCACCGAGAGCGCAATCAGCATGGCCGAACTGCCGCGTTCGCGCATGTCCTTGACGAAGGCCGCGCTCGCTGCCGTGTTCGACACCATGATCACGCCGTCGGGCGAAGCCGCAGCGATCTTGCCGGCTGCGGCCGCCACGTTTGCCGTGCCCTTCTCATAGCCCCCGGTCGCGACAAGTTCGAGCCCCGCCTTGGACAGCGCTGCCTGCGCGGCCTTGAGGCCATCCTCACCAAAGGGGTCGTCCTGGTGAAACACGGCCACCCGCTTGATCCCCATGATGCCCATCTGCTGCACGATGGTGTTCACTTCGGCCGCGTAGCTGGCACGCGTATGAAAGACCCTGGCCGGGACCGGTGTTCGCAGCGCCGATGCGCCCGAACGCACGCCAACCAGCGCCATGCCCGCGCGGTCCAGCGTTCCGGCCTTCAGCAAGGCATCGACGTTGCCCGTACCGACAAAACCGATCAGTGCGACCGGCGCATCACGTTCGATGAGCTCGGTGGTTTGCTTGAGCGTATCTTCAACCTTGTACCCGTCGTCCCGGCTGACAAGCCGCAGCGTGTTTCCCCTGACGCCCCCCTCGGCATTGACCCGCGCGAAATACGCCTGTATGCCGAGTTTCACATCGTTGCCAGTGGGCGCGAGGGTGCCGGAAAACGGCGCGACCTGACCGATCACGATTTCGGCCGCCGTCGCAGCGGGAATGGTGCCGGCGAGTGCGAGCGCAAACAGGGAACAGCAGAGGGATCGAAACGGATTCTTCATTATGTTTTGTCTCCTTGGTGTGGCGAATCGTGCGTCCGCGCCCGGATTATGACCGAATCCCATTCCGCTGAAACAACGATATGTGGTCCTGTGCGCCTCATGGATGCACCGTCGTGGCGTACGTATCTCATGAGCGGCGCATCAACAGCATCCAGCCCGCGGTGGCACCTCGAACAGCACTTCAGGCCACGGAGCATTGGCGGACAGGCACAACGTTGCACTTGACGGCACATCCCGCGCCGACGCTTACTGGAACCCTCGATAGCGTGTTGGCCGGTACAGTCGCCTGCCCACCCCGCGCAGGAGCGATGACGATGGGTTCGATCACACTCACGACCAGGATTCCGGCCCCTGCCAGCCAGTCCATCGTGGCACGGCCATGAGCGCGCCGCGCGTGCTTGAACTCGCCGGCTCTCCATACCAGATGGGCTCTGCCCACGGACGTGCGTACGCCGACGATATCCGCCGCTACACCGCCGAGCGCGTGGCACTGGCCGGTAGCGAAACCTGGACCGGGCACGCGATGGATACCGACGCCGTGCTGGCACTGGCCGAAGCCTGCATCGGCGCGCACAAAGCCTACGCGCCCGACCTCATGGCCGAACTGGCGGACCTTGCGGAAGCCACAGGCCTGAGCACGGCAGCGCTGATCGTCACCAACGGCTTCACCGATTTCATCGATCTGGTCTATGCACAAGGCGGCAGCGCGACGGCAACCCGCGCGCTTGAAGACGACTGCACCGCCTTCATCGTCCCCGACCACCTCAGCGCCGATGGCAAGGGCTGGTTCGGGCAGACCTGGGACATGCACGCCGGCTCCGGCCCCCATGTGGTGTTGCTGCGCGGCCGGCCCGACGGTGCGCCCGCCTTCATGGCCTTCAGCCTGACGGGCTGCATCGGCATGATCGGCATGAACGACGCGGGCATCGCCGTCGGCATCAACAACCTCCTCGGCGCCGAGGGTCAGATCGGCGTCAGCTGGCCCTTCGTGGTGCGGAAAGTGCTGCAGCAGACCGACATCGACGCCGCGATTGCATGCATCACCCGCGCCCCGCTGATGGGTGCGCACAATTTTCAGCTGTTCGACCGCCACGGCACCGGCATCAACATCGAAGCCATGCCCGGCCACTGCCATGTCACCCGCAGCAATGCCGAAGCGCTGGTGCACAGCAATCACTGCCTTTCACCCGACACCCTGCGCCGCTGCCGCCCGCGCGCACCGGCATCGCAAGCGTCCAGCGAAGCCCGCCTGTCTCGCGCACAACATCTGCTGGGCAGCACCAGGGTGACGCCGGAAGACCTGATGGCGCTCACCCGCGACCCGACGATCTGTGTCCGGGCCACACCGCCACTCGAGATGCAGACCTGCGGTGCAGCGATCATGCAGCCGGCAAGCGGCCGGTTCTGGGCGGCACAGGGCCTGCCGAGCGAAAACGGGTACGCTCGCTTCGACATCTGAGCAGGCGCGAATCATCGAACCGAAACCCGACGCAGCAGGGTCTGGCCGCCACGATTCGCGCCGTACTCTCAGCCAGTGCCGAGGGACGCATCGAAGGGCTCTGATATGCTTTCCCGGACACGACATTGAAGGTCGAAGATGAGAAGGCTGTATTTTTCCGTTTTTCTGGCTGCGGTCCTGGCGACAACGCTGGCAGTCGTCTGGAAGCCCGCACCGATCGAGACCCAGCTCCTGCGCGTGCAACTGAACAGGCAGCTGCCTGAATACGCGAACGCGCTGAGCATCGAGCCGCTCGAACTGCAGGCCTTGTTCCTCGATTACGCGAGCGATCCGCTTCTTGCCGGCAAGGCGCGGCTGGCGATGCTGCGCTATCCACAGATGACGCGACCGGTGCTCGAACACTACGGCGCCGAACCCCTGTTCCAGCAAGCCCTCAAGGACTATGGCGATCAGACGATCCCGCCGATCTACTACTACCTCACGCACGAACTCGCATCCGTTGTGGTGCGCAGGCGTGCGGAGGATCTGGCCACTTCGGCGGAGCAGACATGGCGCAATTTCTGGGGTAAGGCAGACGAGGCCGACGTGCCGGAGACCAGCGCGCCGCGTGACGACGCCACTACCGCCATGACCCCGGAGCGCCGTGGCTGGTATGCGGTTGGTTTCATCCTCGAAGAAGGACACGACTTTCTCGGACAGTTTGTCGTCAAGGCGGATGGCGATGTGCACCAGGTCCAGACCGAACGGGTACTGGAAGCACTCAATTCATTCTTTGCGGGCGGCGTACGCGGGCTCGAATCCAAGTATCGACGCAGCGAACCCGTGGGGCTTGGCGATGTGGGCTGGGCGGGCGTCGATCTCGCAATCGGGATCAGCGCGCTCAAGGTCCTGCGCATGGGGCGTACCGCCAGAGCGGGCGCCGGAGCGCGTGCAAGCGGTCTGACCGAACGCAGCGCGGCACTGGGCTCTTCGCTGCTGCGCGGCAGCGCAATCGGACTTCGCGTGGCCAAATACGGTGCGCCGTTCGCACTGGGCTATATCGTCCTGCGTCATCCGAGCGTGCTCAACGCCCTGTTCCGCGAGGTCGCCGAAGCGCTTGGGGCCCCCGTACCCCTGATACAGGCCCTGGGGTGGACGCTCGCGCTGCTGCCGCTCCTGCTGCTAGCGCAGTTCCTGCTGCGTCCGCTTGCCGCGCTGTTGTCCGTATCATCCACCAGCCTGATGTGGATTGAATCCGTGATCCGCGGTCGATCCCGATCCGCGATCAGGTGAACATCCGGCGCACCGAATGGCATCCTCCGGGCGCGCGCGGCGGGTACGGCCTGCCCTCGCACCCCTAATTTACTCCCCTGACTTACTGAATGAAGGACAAGCAGAACCCATGATGGCATTGCTCCAGCGCGTGTCCGAAGCACGCGTCGTGATTGACGGCAAGGTGGCAGGCGAGATCGGCCACGGTTTTCTGGTACTCGTCTGCGCCGAGCAGGGCGACACCACTGCCGAGGCCGACAAGCTACTGGCCAAGGTACTCAAGCTGCGGGTGTTTTCCGACGACGCCGGCAAGATGAACCGCTCGGTGCAGGACCTTGAAGGCGGCCTGCTGATCGTCAGCCAGTTCACCCTCGCGGCCGATCTCAAGGGCGGCAATCGCCCCAGTTTCACCAACGCGGCCCCCCCTGCCCTTGGACGCGAACTGTACGAATACGTGGTGGCGCAGGCAAAGATGCTGCACCCGGTCGTTGAGACGGGCGAATTCGGCGCAGACATGAAGGTGCAGCTCATCAACGACGGTCCGGTCACCATCCCGATGCACTTCCCGCCATCGGCCAGCACCGGGCAGGCAGCCTGAGATGCGGTACAGCCCGCCAGAAATGCGCCGAACACTGCGCCGGACTTGACCGATAACCAGTTGTGCAAGGCACAATACGACGTCCGGCGGAGAGCTTACCGTCAGGGGGCGCTGCTCGCAGTGCGACAAACATTCAATTTTCTTGGAGCTAACCATGGAATTGCGCGTCAAGATGCTGGCTGCGGTCCTCGCCGTAGTCACCACCACTGTTGCAGCCGAAGACAAGTCGCTCAACATCTACAACTGGAACGACTACATCGCCGAGGACACCATCCCCGCCTTCGAGAAGGCGACCGGCATCAAGGTCAATTACGACCTCTACGACAGCAATGCCACGCTGCAGTCCAAGCTCCTCACCGGCAGCAGCGGTTACGACGTGGTGTACCCGAGCGTTGAATACGCGGGCAAGCAGATCCAGGCAAAGATCTTCCAGCCGCTCGACAAGAGCAAGCTGCCGAACCTGACGAACATTGACCCGGTGATTCTCAAGGCCCTGGAGGCCGCCGATCCGGGCAATCAGTACCTCGTCCCCTACATGTGGTTCACCACCGGCGTGGCGATCAACGTCGACAAGGTCACCCAGGCGCTGGGCGGCACCCTGCCCGACAATGCGTGGGACCTGCTTTTCGATCCCAAGGTGACCGCAAAGCTCAAGGACTGCGGCATCTCGATGATGGACGAAGCCAGCGACCTGGTGCCGGCCGCAATGCTCTACGCCGGCAAGGACACCAAGAAGATGGCCAGCGCGGACATCAATGCCGCCATCGAGCAGATCCGCCCGGTGCGCAAGAACGTGCGCACCTTCAATTCCTCGCCGATCGACCTCATGGCCAAGGGCAGCGTGTGCGTGGCCATGATGTTCTCGGGTGACGCGATGATCGCCGGGGACCGGGCGAAGGAATCGAATACCGGCGTCAAGGTGCAGTACATCATCCCCAAGACCGGGGCGATGATGTCGATCGACGTGATGGCGGTACCGAGCGATGCCAGGAACGTCGGCAATGCCCACGCATGGATCAACACCATGATGGACCCGAAGGTGATCGCGCAGATCTCCAACGAGACCTTCTATTTCAGCGCCAACACCGCCGCACAACCGCTGATGTCGAAAGCGCTCACCGACAATCCGATGCTCAACGTGCCCGCAGAGCTGAAGGCACTGCTGCATCCGAAGCCGGTGCTGACGCAAACCGTTCAGCGTGATCTGACGCGTGCGCTGAGCCGCTTCAAGACCGCAAAGTAAAGTCGAGCAGGAACCCGATGGTGGCACAGCAAGCGGACAAGGGCGCAGCCTACCTGCGCATCGAAGGCGTCAACAAGCGCTTCGGTCAGAATCACGTGGTGAAGGACGTTTCGCTCGAAATCGTGCGAAAGGAAATCTTCGCCCTGCTGGGCAGCTCCGGCTGCGGCAAGTCGACCCTGCTGCGCATGCTCGCAGGGCTCGAAACCCCGAGCACAGGGCGCATCGTGCTCGACGGCGAAGACCTCGCCACGGTTCAGCCCCACCATCGGCCAACCAACATGATGTTCCAGTCCTACGCGCTGTTTCCGCACCTCACGGTAGAGGACAACGTCGCTTTCGGACTGCGCCAGGAGCGCCCCCGGATCGCGCGCGACGTCATCGCCGCGCGCGTGACGAAGATGCTCGACCTGGTGCAGATGCAGCGTTTCGCGCGGCGCAAGCCGCACGAACTCTCGGGCGGACAGCAGCAGCGCGTGGCCCTGGCACGCAGTCTCGCCAAGGAACCCAAGCTGCTGCTGCTCGACGAGCCGCTGGCGGCACTGGACAAGAAGATCCGCCAGGAAACCCAGCTCGAGCTCGTCCATCTCATCGAGCGTGTCGGCGTCACCTGCATCATGGTCACCCACGACCAGGAAGAGGCAATGACGATGGCCGACCGCATTGGCGTCATGTCTGACGGCGTGTTGCTGCAGGTGGGGACACCGGACGAGATCTACGAGCATCCGAACTGCCGCTTTACCGCCGAGTTCATTGGCGAAACCAACATGTTTCATGGCCGGCTCGGCCAGCAAGGGGTTGCCTGCAGCGATTTCCCGGCACCCATCATCATCCCGCCGCTGACCGATCACGCCGATGGCAGCGAGGTCTCGGTGTCGGTGCGCCCGGAGCGCATCGTGCTCGGTCGTGACAAGCCCGAGGCGGCCGACGGCACGATGAACCTGGCCGCTGGCGAGGTGGTGGATATTGCCTATCTGGGCAGCTATTCGATCTATCACGTCCGGGTCGGCACCTCGCGTACCGTCATCGCCAGCGTGCCCTCCGCACGCTGGGGCGATGCGCCGCCGCCGACCTGGGGGGATTCGGTCTGGGTGTCGTGGAAGGCACCTGCCGGGGTGGTGCTCGGGCGATGAGCACGCGCAAACTGTTCCTGCTGCGTGGCCGTTTCTGGGTCGGAATGCTGCCGTGGACCTGGCTGCTGCTGTTTTTCCTGCTGCCCTTCGTGCTGATCGTCAATGTCAGCCTGTCCACGCCCGAGCTCTCGATTCCGCCCTACGTGCCACCGCTGCACACCGCCGCCGATGGTACCGGGGTCGAGTTCGTGCCCGACCTGTCGAACTACCAGCGTCTGCAGGACGAATTCACCTCGATCGGCGAGGACGGCGCCTATCTGCTCTACCTGCGGGCCTACGGCAACTCGCTGCTGCTGGCCAGCCTGACCACGCTGTGCTGCCTGCTCATCGGCTATCCCTTCGCCTACCACATAGCGCGCGCACGCGAATCCATCCGCAACGTGCTGCTGATGATGGTGATGCTGCCGTTCTGGACCTCCTTCCTGCTCCGCGTCTACGCCTGGATGGGCCTGCTCGACAGCAGCGAGGTGGGTCTGATCAACCAGTTGCTGCTGGGGCTGGGCATCGTCGACGCGCCCCTGCCCCTGCTCTACAACACCGGCGCGGTGCTGACCGGCATGATCTACAGCTACCTGCCCTTCATGGTGCTGCCGCTGTACGCCAACCTGGTCAAGCTCGACCCGCGCCTGCTCGAGGCCGCCAGCGATCTCGGCGCGCGTCCGCTGACCACCTTCCTGTCAGTCACGCTGCCGCTGTCGCGCAACGGCGTCATCGCTGGCGCGATGATGGTGTTCATCCCGGCGGTGGGCGAATTCGTGATTCCCGACCTGCTCGGCGGCGGTGACGTACAGATGATCGGCCGCAACATCTGGGACGATTTCGGTCCCAACCAGGACTGGCCGATGGCGGCTGCGGTTGCCGTGGTGATGGTGCTGCTGCTGATCGTGCCCATCATCATCTTCAACCGATCCAGCCGGCAGGAAGCGGAGGAACTGCGATGAGCCTCGCGGCAAACCGGTGGGGCGCACGCAGCTGGCTGGTGCTGGTGTTCGCCTTCCTCTACATCCCGATCCTGTGTCTGGTGGTGTTTTCCTTCACCTCGGGCGAGATCACCACGCAGTTCGACGGCTTCTCGCTGCGCTGGTACGAGGCGCTGCTTGAAGACCGCGAGATCCAGTCCGCGGTGTGGCTGTCGCTGCGCATCGGCGCCATGGCGGCGACCGCCGCGGTGGTGGTCGGGTCAGCCGCGGCATTCGTGCTGACGCGTTACCGGCCTTATTTCGGCAGCAGCTTCTTCGCCGGGATGACGACGGCACCGATGGTGATGCCGGAAGTGGTGACCGGCCTGTCGCTGGTGCTGCTGTTCACCCACCCCGCCCTGTCCTTTCTCGGCGGACGCGGCGCGCTCGCGATCTGGGCTGCGCACACCACGCTGTGCGCAGCCTACGCCGCAGTACTCGTGCAGTCGCGCCTGCGCGAGGTGGACCGTTCGCTGGAAGAGGCCGCGCTCGACCTCGGCTGCCCACCGTTCAAGGTGTTCTTCATCATCACCGTGCCGGTGATCGCCCCGGCACTGATATCCGCCTGGTTGCTGACCTTCACCCTGTCCATGGACGATTTCGTGCTCGCCGCGATGCTCTCCGACCCGGGCAGCACCACACTGCCGGTGCTGATCTTCGCCCGTCTGCATCATGGCCTGAAGCCCGAGATCAACGCCCTCGCCACCATCATCGTCGTGGTTGTGTCGATCGCAGTGCTCACTGCGAACCACATGATGATGTCGTCACAACGGGCGCGGATGCGGGCGCGGGAACTCGCCCAGGGCTGATTCTTCGTGCATCTGCATGCCACGACGAGTGCGCAACTCGTCGTGCGCAAGCCCCCCGAGCGCTTGCCCCGGGCCGAGCTGCAGCGCTGAACACGCCTCGGCCGCGCCGGCGATCACATCACGCGACACGCCCCGGAATGCACGCGGCCGCGGCGCCAGTGAGGCGCCGCGGCCGGCGAATAACAGCACATGCCGCCCGGGCCGCAGGCTTGACTGCCGGCCCGACGCAGCATGCAGCGCAGCGACTTACTTCCGCTTCGCCCAGAAATCCGCGTTACGGATGCCGAGTTTTTCGGGATCGAAGGTCGGATCCTTGCCTTCCTTCTTCTGCTGCTCGTAGTCCTTGAGCGCAAGCAGCGCGGGCTTCTGGATGATCAGGATGGCAATGATGTTGAGCCAGGCCATGATGCCTACACCGACGTCGCCCAGATCCCATGCTGCGCCGGCACTCTTTACCGAACCGTAGGTCACGGCCACCATGACGGCGATCTTGAGCACGAAGTACAGCCACGGACGGTGCACCTTGCGGTTGATGTAGGCGATGTTGGTTTCGGCCATGTAGTAGTAGGCCACGATGGTCGTGAAGGCGAAGAAGAACAGCGCCAGTGCGACGAAGGTGCTGCCGAAGCCCGGCAGAACGGACTCGACCGCGGCCTGGGTGTAACCGGGGCCGGCTTCCATGCCCGGCAGGCCATTCACAAGCATCGCGCCGTCCGGTCCCTGCACGTTGTACATGCCGGTCGACAGCAGCATGAAGGCGGTTGCCGAGCACACGAACAGGGTGTCGATATACACCGAGAAAGCCTGCACATAGCCCTGCTTTGCCGGATGCGACACCTCGGCTGCGGCGGCGGGGTGCGGACCGGAACCCTGACCCGCTTCGTTGGAATACACCCCGCGCTTCACGCCCCACTGCACGGCCAGGCCGAGCACCGCGCCAAAGCCCGCCTCAAGACCGAAAGCGCTCTTGAAGATCAGTGCGATCATGCCCGGCACCGCCTCGATGTTCAGCAGCACGATCACCATCGCCACCAGGATGTAGGCCAGCGCCATGAAAGGCACGACGATCTCGGCAAACAGCGCAATCCGCTTCACGCCACCAAAGATGATGAAGCCGAGCAGCAGCACGATGCAGGTCGCGCTGACCGCGGTGTCGATACCCCACGCATTCTGCAGACCCGAAGCGATGCTGTTCGCCTGCACGCCCGGCAGCAGCAGGCCCATCGCGATTGCGGTGGACACTGCAAAGATCCACGCGTACCACTTCTGCCCCATGCACTTCTCGATGTAGTACGCCGGGCCGCCGCGGTACATGCCCTCGTCGTCCTTCTCCTTGTAGATCTGGGCAAGGGTCGACTCAATATAGGCGGTGGAGGCGCCGAGGAAGGCCACCGTCCACATCCAGAACACCGCACCCGGGCCACCGAAGGTGATGGCGGTGGCCACACCGGCGATGTTGCCGGTACCGACTCGGCCCGACAGCGACATGGTGAGCGCCTGGAACGAGGACACGCCGGCGTCCGACGCCTTGCCGGTGAAGGTCAGGCGGATCATCTCGCCAAGGCCGCGCACCTGCATGAAGCGGGTACGGATCGAAAAGTACAGACCGGCGCCAAGGCACAGATAAATCAGGGCCGGGCTCCAGATGATGCCGTTAAGCATGCTGACAAAATCGTTCACTGCTGCTTCTCCGTGAAACATGACGACAGGTTGTCCTGCGTCGAATTTATAGTTTGATGGGCTCCGGGCGAGCCTCGATGCTTTCGTGCTGCGCACCACGTGCCGACACCGCTCGCGGGGCCGGAACACGCAGGACTCACGGCCGGATGTAGCGGAAAATTCCGGGCCTGAATTGTTCCGTCTGCTGCACCGCAAGACTATACGGTTGACGCATTACTTCATGCGTTTCACGCATAACCCTGCATCAGAAACAGTCAGACTGGGGACGCGTCCGGGGAACTCACAGACCACGCCACCACGCAAGGATGAACAGCACCACCACCGCCGCGACATAGGCCTGCAGGCTGTAGCGCACGTTGCCGCGCGCCATCTCGGCTCCCGACGTACCGTAGCGCCCCTGCAAGGCAAGGTGGATACCCGACATGGGACTGGCTGCCAGACCGATGGCCCAGCACTGTACATAGACCACGGCCATCAGCACCGGGTCGGGGTTCAGCGGCGCCAGCCAGGCCGCGACCGTGGTGATGGAGATCACCGCATGGATGCCTAGCACACAGAGGAAGATCATGCCCGCCAGCACCAGCGCCGCCTGCGGGGCGCCCACGTGCGTCATCGGCAGCCAGCCCCCGCTGCTGGCGATCAGCGCGTCGAGGCCGGTCGCGAAGACGGCGGCGGCCAGAAACAGCGACATCTCGCCACGCATCGCGGGCAGACGCCGTGCGACATGGCGCGCCATCTGCGTACCCCCTTCGATCAGGCCCGCACGCAGCATCACGACGGTCACGGCCATCACGGGCGCGGCGAGAGTGACAACCGCGAGTGTCGACCACGAGGGCATGAACCAGTGTCCGGCAATGACCAGCAAGGCCAGCGCCATCGGCACCCACAGCGCAGCCGGGCGCATCGGATAGCCGACGAAATCGCGGCCGAGCGCAGGGTCGCGCAGCAGATCGCGCCCCGCGAGCACGATCAGCACCAGTGCGAGCGGAATGCCCGCAGCGGCCATTTCGCCCAGCGTGGCACCGGGCGCATAGGTAAGAGCCACCGCCGTCGCGGCAAAGAACGGCGACCACAGGGCCGCACCCAGAAAGCCGCGCGTCAGCGCATTGAGCTGAGGGATAGAGGGTGTCCTTCCGCCCGCCATGCGGTCGCCCATGATGAAGACCGCCGACAGGTTGATGACCGCGCCGAAGACATGGACGCCTGCAATCGTGCGCCACAGCGCACCCGGCCCACGAGGAGACTCACCCGCCTCACCCAGGCCGAGCAGTTGCAGAAAGCTGACGCCTGCAAGCATCCCGAGCAGGGCGATGTTCTTTGTCAGCACACCCGTCCAGGGCCACTGCCCGTTCTGCAGACCGGCCCAGACCAGGGCTGCCACACCGATCCCGATCAGCAGCCAGGCCACCCGCCGCTGGCGGTGATCCAGCCCCTGCCACATCAGCGCGACCGCGCCCCACGCCGCCAGCCCGCCGAGCCATTCGGGCACGCCGGTGGCGGCGCCCGACAGGATCGCAATGAATGTCATGAACAGGATCAGCAGCGCGGCAAGGCGATCGGCGAGTTTGCGCGTAAAAAGGGGCATGTAGCAGGATGACCATGGGAAGTTCGGGCTCACCGGAGCGTACACCGGAAGCATGCTCCACGTCCCATATTGGGCGCTCCGCGATAGGCAATGCACGTATCCCCGACTCGCGAACGCGCTGGAAGCGATAAGATGGCGGCCGATTCGCACAACGCATGCGCCGGAGCCGGTTCCAGTTCGCACGCGTCGCGTCACCACCTCGCCCAATCTGCCATGCCAATCCTGCCTGCCAGCTACACCCTTGCCGACGACGGCACGCCCTACTCCGACACCTTCGAAGACGTCTATCACTCCGCAGCCGGTGCGATCGGACAGGCCGAGCACGTGTTTCTTGGTGGCAACGGGCTTCCGGGGCGCTGGCGCGGGCGCGACCGCTTCGTCATTGTCGAGACCGGCTTCGGACTCGGGTTGAATTTTCTCGCGACCTGGGCGGCATGGCGCGCCGACCCCGAGCGCGCTGCAACCCTGCATTTCGTCTCCTGCGAGCTGCACCCGTTCGCGGTCGAAGACCTCGCTGTGCTACATGCGCGCTGGCCCGAGTTTGCACCGCTCGCGACAGAACTCCAGGCGGCCTGGCCCAGCCTGACACCCGGTGTGCACCGACTGCATCTGGACAAGGACCGGGTGTTTCTCACCCTGTATTTCGGCGATGCGCGGGACGGACTGGCGCAGCTCGACGCCCGTGCAGATGCTTTTCTGCTCGACGGTTTCTCACCTGCGCGCAATCCGGACCTGTGGTCGCAGAAGGTCTTTCACCTGCTGGGTCGGATGGCTGCCCCGGGCGCAACGCTGGCGACCTGGTCGGTTGCCGGCGAAGTGCGCGAAGGCCTGCGCCGCGCCGGCTTCGAAGTGGAAAAGGCACCCGGCTTTGCCGGCAAGCGTCAGATGCTGCGCGGCCGTCACCTCGGGCCTCGTGGCGCACACGTGGAAGCGACGCCCCGGCTTCGCGAATCGGATGCACCGCAAGCCGCGCGCCGCGCCATCGTGATCGGCGCCGGCGTTGCCGGCAGTTCGGCGGCGGAGCGGCTTGCCGCACGCGGCTGGTCAGTGGACGTCATCGATGGGGCCGACCGGCCCGGTCAGGGCGCCTCGGGCAACCACGCCGGCGTGCTGCGGCCACTTCCCAGCCTTGACGACAACCGGATGAGCAGGCTGACGCGCGCCGGTACCCTTTATGGCTGGCGCCACATCCGCCGCCTGCGGGCGCGCGGCATCAGCGTCCGGGCCGAGGACTGCGGCGTGCTGCATCTGGCGCGCGACGCTGCGCAGCTGGACAAGATGCGGGCGGTGGTCGAACGCCTCGCCCTGCCCGCGTCACTGCTGCGTTTCGTCGATGCGGACGAAGCTGAACGCATCGGTGGCTGGCCCGTACAGCTGGGTGGCTGGTGGTTTTCAGATAGCGGCTGGGTGCAGCCCCCGACCCTGTGCGCAGCCAATCTGGCCGCACACCCCAGCCAGATCCGCACCCACTTCGCTTGCCCCGTCGCGCAGATCGAACGTGTTGCGGACGAATGGCGGGCACTCGATGCAGCCGGACAGCTCATTGCGGCAGCGCCTGTCCTGATCATGGCCGCCGGAACGGGACTGCGCGATTTTCCGCTGGCCGGGACGCTGCCGATGGTCAGCGCCCGCGGTCAGGTGAGCCTGCTCGATGCCGCCGCCGGCAGCGCCCCCCGGGTCGTGATGTGCCGCATGGGCTATGTCAGCCCCGAAGTGGACGGCCTGCGCTGCGCTGGTGCGACCTTCGACGTGGGGGACGACGAGCCGGACCTGCGCGAACGCGATCACCACGAGAACATCGAAAAGCTCGAGGCCATGCTGCCCGGCTACACCACCCAGCTCGGCCCGACCGCACTGCGCGGGCGCGTGGGATTTCGCCCGGCATCGCCCGACCGCCTGCCCATGGTCGGCGCGATCCCGTCCGTCAGCAGCGTCGCACCGCGTACCCCACTCTCGGAAATACCGCGCCACGCCGGGCTGTACGCGCTTTCCGGCTTCGGCGCCCGCGGCCTTGTGTGGGCGGCGCTGGCGGGGGAGTTGATGGCTTCCCTTATTTGCGGGGAGCCCGCACCGGTGGAGAATGACCTGATCGCGGCGGTGGATCCCGCACGTTTTATACTGCGTCCTGTGCGCCAATCAGCCACCGACGACTGAAGTCCAATCCACTGGAACCGCCCAATCATGGACGCCATCGCACTTTTCTTCGTACTGGGTTTCGCTGCGCGCCTTGCGCGTTCCGACCTGAAGCTCCCCGCCCAGCTCTATGAAGCACTCTCCATCTATCTGCTGCTCGCCATCGGTCTCAAGGGTGGCATGGAGCTGGCAAAGCAATCACCGATGGACGTCCTTCCCCAGGCGGTGGCCGTCATCGCGCTGGGCATCGTCATCCCGCTGGTCGCCTTTCCCATCCTGCACAAACTCGGTCGTCTCGACCGTTTCAACGCCGCATCCATCGCCGGCCACTACGGCTCGGTGAGCGTGGTCACCTTTGCCGTGGGTATCGACTACCTGAGCGCGCGCCAGCTGGCCTACGAGCCCTACCTGCCGCTGTTCCTGGTCTTGCTCGAAATGCCCGGTATCGCGGTCGGCGTGCTGCTGGCGCGACTTGGTGGCAATACCGGCTCGGTACGCTGGGGACCCTTGCTGCATGAGATCTTCCTCGGCAAGAGCATGGTGCTGCTCGCCGGCGGCCTGCTCATTGGCTGGGCGGCAGGACCAAAGGGGCTCGCACCGCTGGAGCCCTTCTTCTTCGGCCTGTTCAAGGGCGCGCTGTGCCTCTTCCTGCTGGAGATGGGCCTGGTGGCTGCCGCGCAGGCGGGTGCACTGCGCACCAGCGGGGCTTTTCTCGCCGGCTTCGCCATCGTGATGCCGATCCTCTCTGCGGTGTTCGGCACCGTCGTCGGAACCGCAATCGGGCTCTCCGCGGGCGGCACCCTGCTCCTGGCCACGCTGGCTGCGAGCGCGTCCTATATCGCCGCTCCGGCAGCAATGCGAATCGCGGTGCCGGAAGCCAATCCTGGGCTGTCGATTACTGCGGCCCTCGTCATCACCTTCCCCTTCAACATTCTTGTGGGCATCCCGCTCTACCATTACATCGTCGGTCTGATCCACGGGAGCTGAAACCATGTCAAATACCCATCCCTGCAAGCTCGTCGTCCTGATCACCGAAAAAGCGCTCGAAGAAAAACTGGCAGACGACGTCATGCACCTCGGCGCGCACGGCTACACCGTGGCCGACGTACGCGGCAGCGGCAGCCACGGCAACCGCGCAGGCACCTGGGATGCCGACCGCTCCATCCGCATGGAAGTGCTGTGCGACGCCAATACGGCCGTCACCATCACCACGCATGTCGAAGCGCGCTACTTCCGCCACTACGCGATGGTGGCCTTCGTCACCGACGTGGGCGTGCTGCGGCCGGATAAATTCGCCGGCTGAACCCGCACCCGGTGGACGACCGTTTGCGCGGCTGATTGACGTTCGTCACGAACGACTCGTGCCGACCGGGCTAGACTTGCGTCGACTCACGTCCGGTTGCAATGTCGTGCAATACAAGCTCGTCGTCCTGATTGCCAGCACCGCACTTGCCGCGCTTTTCGCGGGTGGCGCGATGTTATCGCTGCAGCAACATGACAACCGACTGAAGCTTCAGTTCGAGACACAAGCGGCACGACTGCAGAGCATCTACGAAGTGTCCATGGACGAGCTTGAGCATGAAGCACGAGCGCTCGCTTACAACATGGCGGCCGATCCCGAGATCGCGCGCATCCTCGGGGACGCCAACCACCTGCTCCGCGCAGGCGGTGAAAGCAATGAGGCGCGCGCTCTCGAATTGCGGGCCGCGCTCACCGCCAAGCTCGATCTGCAGTGGCAGGACATGCATCGCATGTTCGACCTGCGCCAGCTTCAGTTTCTGCTCACGCCCGACCTGCGATCTTTCCTCCGCCTGCATGCACCGGAACGCTACGGTGACAGCCTGATGGAACTCAGGCCGATGATGCACAGCATTCAGAACGACCGTATTCCGCGCAGCGGCTTCGAGATCGGTCGTGCATTTGCCGGCATACGTGGCGGCGCCCCCGTCATCCGGCCCTACGCCAACGGGCACGAGGCTGCCGATCCGCCGCAAGCCGGCGAAACGGGCGAGCATGTCGGCACACTTGAGGTCGGCATCGGGCTTGATGGCCTGCTCAAGCGACTGAGCGAAAAGCTCGATATCGGCGTTGCAGTGCTGCTACGACCGGAACGTGTAACGCAGGCGATGTGGTCGCTCTATCAGCCTGTGACCCGCGCCCCCAAGCGCAGCAACTGCTGCTTTTTGCTGTCGGCATCCCGCCCCGAGGCCGAGGCCTGGCTTGCCGCCGGCCTGATCGAGCGTGGCAGGACCGAGGCGGAGTCGAAGCTCCAGACCTGGGACCGGAAGCAGTTCCAGGTCATCCGCTTTCCGTTGTTCGATTTCGTGGGCGAACAGAACCCCGCAAGGCCCCCGGCCGGCAGCATCCTGATCTGGCGCAACGCAGAGACCGAACTCGCCGCACACACGAAAGCCCGAAGCATCACCCTCAGGAATGCATTTGCCGGCTATGCCCTGGTGCAGTTGATCGTGCTGCTCTTGCTGAACCTGTCGCGCCGGGAATGGAAGCGCCAGCTCGATCTGCAGACCGCCGCAATCAGTCGCTTGTCGCGCCAGAATGCCCTGCTGCTGAACACGGCCGGCGAAGGCATCTACGGAGTGGATCCGAATGGCGTTGCGAGCTTCATCAACCCTGCTGCGCTCACGATGCTTGGCTACACCGCGGCACAGGTCATCGGCAAGAACCAGCACCGGCTGTTTCACCACCATCACCCGGACGGCTCACCCTATCCGGACGAAGCCTGCCCGATATTCCAGACCCTGCACGATGGCAAGCGCAGAAGCTGCGAAGACTGGTTCATCCGCGTGGACGGCACCGCATTTCCGGTGGCCGTGACCGTTGCACCGATCGACGATGGCAAGCAGCGCGACGGCGCTGTCGTGGTGTTTCGCGACATTTCCGAGCTGAAGGATCAACGGGAAGCGCTGCAGCAACTGGCCACGACCGACTCGCTGACCGGTGCATCGAACCGGCGCCAGTTCCTGGAGCGGCTGGATAACGAACTCTCCCGCCTGAAACGCAAGGGCGGCACGGCCTCGATCCTGATGGCCGACCTCGACCACTTCAAGAACGTCAACGACACCCATGGTCACGCGGCGGGGGACGCGGTGTTGAAGCATTTCGTCGACATCGTGCGTCAGACCTTGCGCAAGACCGATGTAATCGGACGCCTGGGCGGTGAAGAGTTTGCAGTCCTGCTGCCCGGCGATGGCATCGACGGCGCACGCGAGCTCGCCGAACGGCTGTGCGAAGCCGTCAAAAACTCGCCGTCGCGCTTCGAGCGCACACTGATACCGATCAGCGTGAGCATCGGGGTCGCAAGCCTGAACACCCGCGATGGCTCGGCAGAGGCCTCGCTGCGGCGCGCAGACAAGGCGCTCTACGATGCCAAGCGCGCCGGGCGCAATCAGGTCAGGATTCACACGCCCGGGCAGTCAGGCGCAGACCTGACCACCCCTGAGGCAGCTCCCTGACACAAGGCCTCAGCCGTAACGCGCCAGGCGCGACAACACGCGCTCGCGGCCCAGCACCTCGAGCACCGCGTCAATCGACGGTGTCTGCGGGACGCCGAGAACGGCCACCCGCAGCGGAATCGCGACCTGCGGCATCTTCAGGCCATGCTCGGCCATGGTGTCCTTGATCGCCTGGCTCAGCACGGCCTTTTCCCACGCAGCCGACTCGAAACGTGCGCGCAGGCTCGCCAGCGCGGCGCGCGCGGTCTCGGTGAGATGCTGACCGACCACTTCGGGCGCCGGGTGTACATCGGCACAGAAGAGTTCGGCGGAATCCGTCAACTCGTTGAGGGTGGCTGCGCGATCCTTGTAAAGCGCCACCACGGCATCCAGCGCCGGGCCGGCTTCCGGGTCTACGCCACGACGGGCAAGGCGGTTCGCCACTTCGCCAGCCAGACGGCTGTTATCCGCCTGCTTGATGTAGTGGGCGTTGAGCCAGTTGAGTTTCTCTGTGTTGAACTGGGCAGCCGAGGGCGTGATGTGGTCGAGATCGAACCACTCGACGAACTGCTCACGGGTGAAGACCTCGTCGTCGCCGTGGCTCCAGCCCAGGCGCGCCAGATAATTGATGACCGCTTCGGGCAGGTAGCCTTCATCGTCGTACTGCATCACGCTCACTGCGCCATGGCGCTTCGAGAGCTTGGTACCGTCGTCGCCGAGAATCATCGACAGGTGGGCGTACTGCGGCACCTGCGCGCCGAGCGCCTTCAGAATGTTGATCTGGCGCGGCGTGTTGTTTACATGGTCGTCACCGCGAATCACCTGGGTGATGCCCATGTCCCAGTCGTCCACAACCACGCAGAAGTTGTAGGTCGGCGTGCCATCGGGGCGGGCAATGATGAGGTCGTCCATTTCCGCATTGGCAATCTCGATACGGCCCTTGACGAGGTCGTCCCACGCCACCACACCGTCGACCGGGTTGCAGAAGCGCACAACCGGCTTCACACCTTCTGGCACCGGCGGCAGCACCTTGCCCGGCGCGGGGCGCCAGCGGCCGTCATAGCGCGGCTTCTCCCCACGTGCGCGCTGAGCCTCACGCAACAGGTCGAGCTCCTCGGGGCTGGTATAGCAGTGATAGGCCGTGCCGGCAGCAAGCATCTGGCCGACCACCTCCTTGTAACGGTCCATGCGCTGCATCTGGTAGAACGGACCTTCATCCGCGTCGAGCCCCAGCCACTTCATGCCGTCGAGGATGGCCTGCACCGCCTCGGGCGTGGAGCGGGCGACATCGGTGTCCTCGATGCGCAGCACGAAATCACCCTTGTGGTGGCGGGCATAGGCCCATGAGAACAGGGCGGTGCGGGCGCCGCCGATATGCAGATAACCCGTGGGGCTTGGCGCGAAGCGGGTGCGAACGTGAGCAGTCATCGAATATCCCCTGGCATTGGGCGCGGACAAGCTCGGTGCAAGGACGTCGCCACAGTCTGAAAATAAAAAACCCCGCCGTCGAGACGACGTCGGGGTTGGTATCTGGTGGGCGGTACTGGGATCGAACCAGTGACCCCTGCCGTGTGAAGGCAGTGCTCTACCGCTGAGCTAACCGCCCGGTCAGCGGGGATCAATCCCTCTGCCGGCTTTCGCTAAGAGTTCCCACCGTTGGTGGGCGGTACTGGGATCGAACCAGTGACCCCTGCCGTGTGAAGGCAGTGCTCTACCGCTGAGCTAACCGCCCTTCGCGAAAGAGGCCGGATTGTAGAAGCCGCACCGGATAACGTCAATAGCCACGCGCAGTGTTCGCGACCACCAAGCTCGTCAATTCAGCGCCACTTCGGTCAGCACACGGTTTCGACCACTGTTCTTGGCGGCATACAGCGCCTTGTCGGCACGCTCGAAAATGCCGTCGAAGCCTTCGTCGTCGTGCCGTGACGCCACGCCGAGCGAAACCGTGAATGGGTCGAGCGCGAGTTTGTCCTGACGCCGGATGAGGCGCAGGCGCTCGACCTTGACCCGTATCGATTCCGCCAGTGCTTGCGCCTCTTCAAGACTTCGTCGCGGCATCAGGATGACGAACTCCTCGCCACCGAAGCGCACCGTCACATCCTCTGCGCAAACCGCGGTCCGCATTACCTTGGCAACATGACGAATCACGACATCGCCGACCGCATGCCCGTAGGTATCGTTGATGCGCTTGAAATGATCGATATCGAGGACGACCACCGAGAGCGGCTCGCGCGCACCGGAAACCGCCATCTCGTCGAGGTGATACTCCATGCCGCGGCGGTTGAGCAGTCCGGTCAGGGGGTCGCTGAGCGCCTCGCGCCGATGGCGCTCGAGCTCGTCGCGCAGCTTTCGCGCTTCCTGGTCGGCGGAGTCGAGACGCGCCTTCAGCGCTGCGTTACTTGAATGCACCTTGGCAGTGGCCGCCAGCAGATCCGCGGCAATCGCGGTTACAGCCTCGCTGTCGTTCCTGCGCTTCAACAGGCTGATGTTGTTTTCCACCGCGGAGTGGAAGCCCGAAGCGTGCTCCCCCGCTTCGCTGATATCGCCGATCAGCCCGTCGACCAGTTCCTGCAGGCTCCCGCCCAGACCGCGCAGGTTGCGGAACTGTTCGATCGCGAGATGCTCGTCGTAGAACTCGCGCATCAGCAAATCGTCGAGCCGCTTGTCCGCCGCCAGATGGGCGTCGATGCGGGCGTTCATCGCGGCGTCGCCCCCCATCCGGTACTCGTAGGCAACGGCGTAGTTGATTGGGTTGGGATGAAGAGCATGAACGATCAGAAACTCGATCACCTCATGAGCGAACACTCGGGCATCGCTATGGGTTACAGCCGGCTGCACCGCAGCGGGTTCGGCACTGACACCACTCATCTGACCACCGGTTGAATACGTCATTCACGGAATTCATGCAAGGAACATTCACAACGCACCAAGGAGGTGCGGTCGTACCTGTCTACATGGCTGTTTAACGAGTTTAACGCGATGATGATGACAACACCAACCGAAGTCATCAAAAGCCCTAAAACCGCAGGCGCCGCATCGGCAAGCGCCTGCCAGACACACTGTCTCAGACCCGCTCAGCGATGAAGCGCTTGATCTGCTCGCCGTCGGGCGCCATCACTTCGACGCGCTGAGGCAGTTTCTCGAGCCCCTGCAGATCAGCCGGCACCTCGGGGTCGCGCCCGAGCGCTTCGCGAATGGTTTCGGCAAACTTCACCGGCAGCGCCGTTTCCAGCACCAGCAGGGGCACACCCGCCGGGACTTCGGCTGCGAGTTCGCGCGCCACCTTGACGCCATCGGCGGTGTGGGTGTCGATCATCACGCCGTAGGTTTCGTAGATGCTGCGGATGGTGTCCAGACGGTCGGCGTGACTGCTGCTGCCCGACACAAAGGCAAAGTCGTCCAGACGGGCAAACCACGGCGTGGTGCTGAGATCGAAAGGCCGGCCGGCATCGACCTCTGCCCACAGCTCGGCCACTTTCTTCGGGTCGCGGCCCACGAGGTCGAACACGAAGCGCTCGAAGTTGGACGCCTTCGAGATATCCATCGACGGGCTCGAAGTCACGCTGGTCTCGGCGGTCTTGCGCGGGCGATACACGCCGGTGCGGAAGAACTCGTCGAGCACGTTGTTCTCGTTGGTGGCGAGAATCAGCTTTGCCACCGGCAGGCCCATCTGTCGTGCGATATGACCTGCGCAGATGTTGCCGAAGTTGCCCGAGGGCACGCAGAACGCGACCTGCTCGTCGTTCGACTTCGTGGCCTCGAAGTAGCCCTTGAAGTAATACACGATCTGGGCTGCAACGCGCGCCCAGTTGATCGAATTCACCGCACCGATCTTGTGCTTTGCCTTGAAGGCGTGATCGTTGGAGACCGCCTTCACGATGTCCTGCGCGTCATCGAACATGCCGGTAACGGCAATATTGAAGATGTTGTCGTCCTGCAGCGAGTACATCTGCGCACGCTGGAAAGCGCTCATCTTGCCGTGCGGCGACAGCATGAACACCCGCACGCCCTGTTTGCCGCGCATCGCGTATTCGGCCGCAGAGCCAGTGTCGCCCGAAGTCGCACCGAGGATGTTGATGCTCTCCCCGCGCTTGGCCAGCACGTACTCGAACAGGTTGCCGAGCAGCTGCATGGCCATGTCCTTGAAGGCCAGCGTGGGGCCATTCGACAGCTCCAGCAGACCCAACTTGCCGTCCTCGAGCCAGCGCACCGGCGTGATGTCGGCCGCGTTGTCGCCGGGGCGTACGTGGCAGTACACCGCTGCGGTGTAGGTCTTGTCGCAGATCGCCTTCAGGTCTGCGGCGGGAATGTCGGTGATGAACTTCGACAGAATCGCAAAGGCAAGCTCCGCATAGGACAGCGAGCGCCAGGCGTCGAGCTCTTCCCGGCCGATCAGCGGATAGGACTCCGGCAGGTAGAGACCGCCGTCGGGGGCGAGGCCGCCGAGCAGGATGTCGCAGAATTCCGGATTGGCGGGCTGGCCGGCATGGCCACGGGTGGAGATGTACTTCACGGAACAGTCCTCGGAGTCAGCTGATTCTGCGCACGCCGATCACCAGCGCGCGAATGCGAAGGCGTGAGTTTAACGAAAGTGCGCGGAGATTCGCAGGTTTGTGCATCACGCCTGCACGGTGACAACCGACATTCGTGCCGGTTGCAGGGGCCATGAGCTACGCGGCCGACACCCCGAGCGCGTTCAGAGACATTGAAGAAGGTCCGTCGCCTCATACCCGTCACGCCACTGCAGCGGCGCGCCGAAACCCGGTCAACGGTGTTTTGCTGGCGCAACATGATCGACCTTTCGCATTAGAATTTCACTTTCACGACGCCCTCCTCCCCAGACTTGACCATGACCCGCCAGCTCTCCGTGCGCCTGACCACGGCCCTGCTCTCCGAGGCTCACCGCAGCGTTCGACACTGCCTCGCGAACGGCTTGTGCACTGCAGCGCAGCCTGCGCCGGGCCGCCCGTGACAACGCCCCTTGCCCCTGACGAAACAGCGAACCCGGGCTGGGCCCTGTTTGACGACAACCTTCCCGACGGCGAGCACCTGTGGCTGACCGACCTGCAGTACACGCTGTGCTGCCGTTCGCCAGGCGGGATCGAATCCACGTTCGGCAAGATCGAGGCTGCGCGCAGGCAAGGCCAGTGGGTTGCGGTGGCCGCAGCCTACGAACTGGGTTATGCACTCGAACCCCGGCTGCAGGCCTTGCTCCCCGCCGACGACGCCCCGCTGCTTCGCGCCTGGGTGTTTGCAGAGGGCGAACGCCTGTCACAGGCCGAGAGCCAAGTCCGGATAGAGGAGGAACTGTCGCTCCTCGACGAGCACCTGCAGAGCGCAGGTGTGGCAGCGCTCGAGCGCGGCATCGAACGGGCTGACTACCTTGCGGCCATCGGTCGCATCCGTAAACTGATCCACGCCGGCGACTGCTATCAGGTCAACTTCACCTGGCCGCTCACCGGCACGATCTATGGCTCGCCACTGGCGCTGTACCGGCGCCTGATGGAGGCGCAGCCGGTCGGTCACGGCGGATACATCGCGGATGCCGACGGCGCCATCCTGTCGCGCTCGCCCGAACTGTTCGTCGAGCGCAGCGGCAAACGGCTGAGCTGCCGCCCGATGAAAGGCACGGCGCCGCGCTCAAGCGACCCGAACGCACTGGCGAGCTCGACGAAGGACCGCGCCGAAAACGTGATGATCGTCGACCTCATCCGCAACGACCTTGGTCGCCTCGCGCCCGCAGGTGGCGTCAAGGTCGAATCGCTCTGCACGATCGAACCCTACCCCTCGGTGTGGCAGATGACATCGTCCGTCCATGCGGAGCCGGTCGATGCCGATCTGATCACGGTATTCCGCGCCCTGTTTCCCTGCGGTTCGGTCACCGGCGCGCCGAAGATCCGCGCGATGGAGATCATCCGCGAGCTCGAGCGCGAGCCACGCAGCCTGTACTGCGGTGCGCTTGGTTGGGTCGCACCCGATGGCGACTTCAGCTTCAATGTGCCAATCCGGACACTGAACGTGCAACCGGACGGCCGCTTCCGGCTGAACCTCGGGAGCGGCGTGGTGGCGGACTCGGACGCTGAGTCCGAATGGGAAGAATGCCTGCTGAAAGGGCGCTTCCTGACTGCCCTCGGCGCACCCTTCGGCCTCATCGAGACCCTGCGCTGCGAAGTGGGCGCCGAACCCACCTTTCCCCTTCTCGAGGCGCACCTGTCCCGACTGCTGCGTTCATCGCGGCATTTCGGCCACACGTGCGACATCGGTGCGCTGCGGTCGGCCCTGCTGGCCCATGGACGCACGCTGACGCCCGGCACTCACAGGGTCCGGCTGGAGCTCTCGTACGCAGGACGTTTCGTGATCGCCAGTCAGGTGCTGGATGCACCACCCGATACGCCACCGGAAATCGTGCAATGGCCCGAACGGGTCGACAGCACGGACATGCTGCTGAGGTACAAGACGACGGCGCGCGAGACCTATGATCACGCACTGCACGACGTGCTGGGCCGCGGGTATTTCGACGCGGTATTCCTGAACGAAAGAAACGAAGTGACCGAGGGCGCACGCAGCACGGTCTTCATCGACACCGGCGACGGGATTTTGCACACACCGCCACTGTCGGCGGGCGTACTGGACGGCGTGCTGCGACGGCAGCTGCTAGAGGACGGGCGCGCAATCGAACGCACGCTGTCGATGGACGACTTGCGCAGCGCCCGCGCAATCTACGTCGGCAACGCCCTGCGTGGATTGCAGCGGGTGACGCTGGCAGCGCCGGCTTGAGCCGGGAGGTCCGGAGCTGCCCCACCGAGCAGCCCCGGGCAGACCTTACTTCTTGCTCTTGCCCTTGGTCACGACAGGCAGGGAATCGAGCACCGCGACCAGCTCTTTTGCCGAACGCTCGCCCAGCAGTTTAAGACCGGCACGCAGCACTTCGGACTTTGTTGCCAGCCGTCCGGCACGTGCCAGCGCGGTACGAATTTTCTTGAGCGCAGCCTGCTCGCTCTTGGGCATCGAGAACGAATCCCGCACCACCTTGCCCGCCTTTTCCTTTTTCGCCTCGACGCTCGCAGCCGGGAGCTTGATGACTGCGGGGCCGGCGACCGACTTCTTCGCACCGCCGGACGTACCGGCCACGGCTTTCGCAGGCGCCACCTTCGCAGCCGATGTTCCAGCGGACTTGAGCTTGGCCGCCTTGGGCTTTGCTGCTGCCGGTTTGGCCGCTGCCGGTTTGGTTGCTACCGGTTTGGTTGCTACCGGTTTGGTTGCTACCGGTTTGGTCGCTACCGGTTTGGTCGCTGCCGGCTTGTCCTCTGCTTTCGCGCCGGCTTCGGCCTTGCGCTTTGCAGGCGGCTTTTCTGCAGCGGGCTTCGCCACCGCAGCGCGCGTCGCGACCGCGGCAGGCTTGGCCGGCGCAGGCTTCTTCGCGGCGCTTGCACGACGTCGGACCGGGGCCTTGGAAGTCGCCGTCGCAGCGGGTGCAGCCGCAGCAGCAGACGCGGGAGCCGGCACCGGCTCGGCAGCCGCGACCGGTTTCGCCTCGACCGGCGCTGCCGGCGCAGGCTTCGCTGTCGCGGGCTTGCGCGCACGCGGTGCCCGCGGCGTCACGGGCTTTGCCGCGGGCTTTGCGGCAGGCTTCGCGGCCTGAGCGGACTCGGTCGCAGTCGCTGCAGCCGCAGCCACTTCGGGCAAGCGCCCGGCAACCGAGGCGTCTTCCTGCTTGAGCGTGGCACGCAGTGCCGACTGCGTCTTGATGCGTGTGGTCATTTTGTTTCTCCTGTCAGATCAAGGACCGCCGCTACGAGACGGTCCACTTCATCACGGGCCGGGCCGGCACTGCGCCCCAGCCGATATACCGACCCGCCTTCGACTGCGCTCTGGGCGTAGGCATTGCGCTGGGCAAGACTCGCAGCCACCACGGGCAAGGTGAATTCGCCAAGCACCTCGAGCACGTCCCCTGCCAGAGCAGTGCGCTGCACCCGGTTCGGCAGCAAGGCCGCGCGCAAGCCCGGTCGGCGCGCCATGGTTGCAACCACCAGGCGCTCGACCGCACGCGTCGACCACAGGTCGGTCGGGCTGGGCACAACTGGAATCAGGATGACGTCGGCCAGCTCGAGTGCGGCGAGCGTATGCGCGTGTTCGATGGATGGCGGGCAATCCAGCAGCAGCATGTCCGAGCGGCAGCCGACATTGCCAACCTGCGTTTCGAGTGAGGCCAGATCGCCCTGCATGCTCATCACCGATGCCGGAAAGGGGTCGGCCGGATTCGCCGCGGCAGCCCATCGCGCCGCGCTCTCCTGTGGATCGAGATCGCACAACGAGATCCGGTAACCCGCACCTGCGAGCCCCTCTGCCAACTGCATGGCGACGGTCGTTTTTCCGACGCCGCCTTTTTGCGATAACAGGGCAATGACGCTGCACTGTTTCATTGTTACATCTCCTCTGTTGCCCAATGCGGATGCAGACACATGTCTGCTGCATTTCCGATCCGCATCAAGTAATACTTTATTATTGTCCACTCTGACCCGACTCGTGACAAGCGCGGCGCCCCTTTCATCATTTCAAGCTATTTCGATATCTCTCGCGCTCTGGATATACTCCTCCGACACTTTCAGAGGGGACCCTAAGAATGAAACTCGAAACAATCGCCGTACACGGTGGCTACTCTCCCGATCCGACCACCAAGGCGGTCGCAGTACCGATTTACCAGACAACCTCCTACGCGTTCGACGACACCCAGCATGGCGCCGATCTGTTCGATCTGAAAGTGGCTGGCAACATCTACACCCGCATCATGAACCCTACCACTGCCGTGCTGGAACAGCGCGTCGCAGAAATGGAAGGCGGCATTGCGGGCCTGGCGGTTGCCTCCGGCATGTCGGCGATCACCTACGCAATCCAGACCATTGCCGAAGCCGGTGACAACATCATTTCGGCGGCGACGCTGTATGGCGGCACCTACAACCTCTTCGCGCACACCTTTCCGCAACTCGGTATCGAGGTGCGCTTTGCCGACTATCGCGACCCCGACGCTTTCGCCAAGCTGATCGACGACCGCACCAAGGCCATTTTCTGCGAATCGGTCGGCAACCCGCTGGGCAACGTCACCGACTTCGAGCGCCTCGCCGAGATCGCGCACAAGGCCGGCATCCCGCTGATCGTCGACAACACCGTGCCCTCGCCCTACCTGTGCCGCCCGATCGAGCACGGTGCCGACATCGTCGTGCATTCGCTCACCAAGTACCTTGGCGGTCACGGCACCTCGATCGGCGGCGTCATCGTGGATTCGGGCAAATTCCCCTGGGCCGAGCACAAGACGCGCTTCCGTCGCCTGAACGAACCCGACGTGTCCTATCACGGCGTGGTCTATACCGAAGCGCTCGGCGCTGCAGCCTACATCGGGCGCGCCCGCGTCGTCCCGCTGCGCAACATGGGTGCAGCGATCTCGCCCTTCAACGCCTTCCTGATTCTGCAAGGCATTGAAACGGTTGCGCTGCGCATGGACCGCATCTGCGAGAACGCGCTTGCCGTCGCGAGCTACCTGAAGACACACGCCAAGGTGTCGTGGGTCAACTACGCCGGCCTGCCTGACCATGCCGACCATGGCCTGGTGCAGAAGTACATGGGCGGGCGTGCCTCGGGCATCCTGTCCTTCGGCGTTCAGGGTGGCCTCGAAGGCGGCGGGCGTTTCCAGGACGCGCTCAAGCTGGTCACGCGTCTGGTCAACATCGGCGATGCAAAGTCGCTCGCATGCCACCCGGCGTCCACCACCCACCGCCAGCTCGCGCCCGCTGAAATGGCCAAGGCCGGTGTGTCGCCCGACATGGTTCGGCTGTCGATCGGCATCGAGCATATCGATGACATCCTCGCCGATCTCGAACAGGCGCTCGCTGCAGTCTGATTGAAGTGGTTATCCGTCCGACCGTGTTCATGCACGGCCGGACGCCAAATCACGCGCTGCCGTAGTAGACTCGCGGATTGTTTCGTTTCGCCCCTCGCACGGGCACTCCGTCATGTCGCTCATTCCTCAGGCACGAGATGCCGCACTTGCCGGCGATGCTGCGCGCCGTCGTGCCAGCATCTGTCTCCTCCTCTCGCTGCTGGCCACACCTGCCTCGACCTGGCTGTTCCTCAATCTCGACATGATCTGGCCGCAGATCATGCAGCTCGAAGGCGGCGCCTTCATGCTTGGCGCGACCGTGCTCGGTACCGTGCTCGCACTCACCCCACTGGTGGCCGGCGTCGGCTTTCTGCTTGCCGTCTGGTACGGCGTGGAGAGCGTCTACCTGCCGCGGCAGCGTCCGTCCCCGCTGATCGACAAGGGCATCGTCGCCGGTGGCCTGCTGGTATGGTTCGCTCCTGCGCTGGCTGCGGCAGCTTCGGTCATCATGGGACTGGTTCAGGGCCGCGTCCATTTCACCCGCCCGCCTCGCGATTACTTCCTCGCCACCGACCCGATCGCGTTCTGGGAAGGCATCGGCTTCTGGCTCATCATGGGCACCCTGTTCGGCCTGCTGGCTTGGCGCTACTGGCGCAACAAGCTGCTGAAGAAGGAAGCGGTGTAAGCCTCCTTTCCGGGGCTTCAATCACCCGCAACGGCAAAACTGGGCCGGCGACCTCACGGATGCCGGCCCTTTTGGTTTTCATCGGCGCACGGGTGGTGATGTGCGGCCCTCTCAGCCGGTGCGACACGAAGACGGCTCCTTCACCTGCAGCGCGTCGCCGACTGCGCCAGCCTTCCCGCACCAGCCCTTGCGAAGATGGCCCCGAGCCAGGCATGTGCGCTGACGATCATGATCCCCGCCAGCACGAACGCAGTCCCGACGATGAACCGCAACTCCAGCGCTTCGTCGAGCAACACCGCGCCGAGCGCAACCCCGAATATCGGAGTCAGAAACGAGAACACCCCAAGCCGCGACGCCAGATAGGTTCGCAGCAGCCAGAACCACACCAGAAAGCTGATGAAGGACACGACCAGACACTGGAAGGCGAGGCTGCCGATTGCGACTGCAGATGGATTGAAGCGGGTCTGGCCCGACACCATCGCGGCCGCCAGCAAGACCACAAAGGCGCCGACCAACTGGTAAAGCAGGGTCTGTGAAGACGGCGCCTGCGCGAGTCGGGTGACGCGAATCGAGACCGTCGTCGCGCCCCAGGCGGCACCGCCGAGCAGGGCCAGCAGATCCCCCCAGAGCTGACTTGCGCCAGCGCTGCCCCCAGCGTTCGCGCCCGGCCCGAGAAAGGTCACCGCCACGCCGGAAAACGCCACCGCGATGCCGGTCCATTGCACACGGTCGAGCCGCTCGGCGGGAAGTTTCAAGTGCAGTCCCAGCGCGGCAAAGATCGGCGCGGTGTAGAGCAACACCACGGTGTGCCCCGCAGACGTGTGGCGCAAGGCCTCGCCGACAAACAGGTACTCCAGGGCGAAGAGCACCCCGACGAGCGTGCCTGCCCGCAAGGTGCCCGCTGCAAACGTGTCCCGTCGCAACAGACACCAGATGCAGACCAGTACCGCTGCAACGCCAGAGCGCAGTGCAATCTGCAGTGTGGGTGCAATATCCGGAGCGGCCGCTTTCAGGGCGATCTGCTGCATGCTCCAGATCAGGCAGAGCAGAACCATCAGGCCGGTCGCGCGACCATCCAGGGGTTTTCGGTAATCCACGACGTTTTTCCTTTCAGTCAGTGCGTAGCCCGATTATCGATCTGGCGGATCAGCGACATATAGTGAGAAACTGCCAATCACTAGCGACCTTCGGCCAAACACGATGAAAAGATCCGGGCACACCACGCTGATGGAACCTCACGGCGAGCATTTGCCCGCGGCAATCCACTTCCGCGCCGCCGCGCTGCCCGCGAACACGCTCTACCCCGTCCACAAGCACGATGGCGGTGAGTTCGTCTATTCGTTCATGGGCGTCATGGAGATCAAGGCCGCAGACGAACACTTCCTCGCTCCGCCGCAATACGGGATCTGGCTGCCTCCGGACGTTGAGCATGTTGGGCTGAACCGGGACGAGGCCGGCCATTGCTCGCTCTACATCGCCCCCGCACGATGCGACCGCCTGCCCCGTCGCCCCTGCGCGCTGGAGGTGACGCCCCTGATCGTCGCCATGCTCGACCAGCTCAGACTGCACCCCGAAGCCGAGCCCGCAAGCGAAGAGCATGAGCGCTTCCTGCAGGTCCTGGTCGATCAGCTGTCACACGCACGTTGCGCGGGCAGCTACCTGCCGACGTCTGCCGATGCCGCGCTGGATGTCGTGCTCCGCTTTCTGGAGGATCACCCCGACGACAACCGCAGCCTGCCCGAACTGGCAAAACTCGCAAACACGACCGAACGTACCCTGGTCCGCCGGGCCCGGCGAGACCTCGGCATGTCGCTGTTCGAGTGGCGTCAGCGCCTGCGGATTCTCAAGGCCGTGCCCCTGCTCGCAGAGGGACTGAAAGTGGAGACGGTTGCCATTGATCTGGGCTACGCGAGTTCGTCGGCCTTCATCACGATGTTCCGTCGCCTCATGCACCAGACGCCGGCCGAGTTCATCCGGAGCCGAAAGCCCTGATCGCTGCAGGAAACGCAGCCATGCTGCTGCAGCCCGACGCGGTGACCCGCAGCGGGCGCGGTGCCCCGTCGGATCAGGTCAGACTCAGTGCCCCAGCCAGCCCTTCCGCAGACGGCGCACCGACGCTGCAGCCTTCTCGTCCACGGCCAGTTTGACCGCGTCACTTGCGGCCGCTGCGAGTTCGACGTCGAAGCACATCAACTCGTCGCGGCGGAAGGCGTGGACTTCGATTGAATCACCCGCCTGATGACGCTCGAGCATGCTGTCGAGGTTGGCAGCGCTGACCTTGAGCCCGTCGATGGCGAGCAGCACATCACCCGCTGACAGCCCGGCGAGCTGAGCCGCGCCGCCGTCATACGCGGTCGCAATCTTCGCTTCGCCCTTTCCGTTTCCACCCGCGAGCTTGATGCCGAGCGTTGGCTTCGCGCCCGGCGCCTCGGGCTGATACGCCACGCCGAAGGGCTTGAGCAGGCGAGCCAGCGGCAGGTCGTCCGTTCCTTCGACCGCCTTGCGCAGCCAGCGCGCCAGCCGTGCGCCACAATCCTTGCCACCGACCTCCTCGACGATGGCAAAGATGCCGTCCTCGGCAACACCGACGCCGGTCTGTCCATGGCGCTGCCACAGCAGCCGCATCACGTCATCCAGGCTGCGCTTGCCGCCGGTCTCGCTGCGCAGCTGCAGGTCGAGCGCGAGTGCGATCAGCGACCCCTTGGCGTAGTAGCTGACGATTGCGTTCGGCGAATTTTCGTCCTGCCGGTAGTACTTGCTCCAGGCCTCGAACGAGGATTCCGCCACGCTCTGCCGATGACGACCTGGACCGCGCAGGACGGCAGAAACCGTCTTGCCCACCAGTCCAAGATAGTCGGCCGGCGAGATCACGCCTGAGCGCACCAGCACGAGATCGTCGTAATAGGACGTGAAGCCCTCGAAGGCCCACAGCAGCCGGGTGTAGTTTTCGACCGCCAGGTCGTAGGGCACGAAGGCGGCGGGCTTGATGCGCTTGACGTTCCAGGTGTGGAAATATTCGTGGCTGCACAGGCCAAGGAAGGTCTTGTAGCCGTCGGGCAGACCGGTCATGCCTTTCCACGGCAGGTCTGCCCGGCTGGCCAGCAGCGCGGTGGATGCGCGGTGTTCCAGCCCGCCGTAGCCGTCGCCGACCAGTTGCGTCAGAAAGACGTAATAGTCCATTGGCGGCGGCGCACCGAAAAGCTCGATCTGGAACTGACAGATGTGTTCGAGATCGGCTGCAAGGCGCTCGGTATCGCAGTCGTGGCGACCGGTGAGCACGATGTCGTGGCGCACCCCGCCCGCCTCGAAACCGGCAAGCGTGAATGTGCCCATCTCGACCGGGTGATCGACCAGTTCGTCGTAATTCTCCGCCCGGTACAGCCCGAACCCGTAAGCGAGCGCCGCGCCGATTTCGCCACGCGCACGCGGCAGCGCGGTCGCCACTTTCCAGTCGCGATAGGCCATGCCTTCCGGACTCTCGATCTCGACCAGACAGGGCCGGTCGGTGCGCCCCTCCACCGCAAGAAACACGCTGGTGCCGTTGAAGAAGCCGTGCGTCTGGTCAAGATGCGCCGCACGCACCGACAGATCCCATGCATACACTTCGTAGAACACCGTCAGCGGCTTTCCTGCAACCAGCCCGGTAACGAGCCAGGTGTGCTTGTCGAGCTTCTCGACCTTCGCAGCCTTTCCTCCCGACTCGGCACGCAGGCTCACGACGTGGCGCGCGAACTCGCGAATCATGTAGCTGCCCGGAATCCAGGCCGGCAGGCTGAAACGCTGGCCTGCGGGGTCCGGATCACTGACCGTGCAGCGCAGCTCGAACACATGGGCTTCAGGACGCGAGGGGCGGATGAAATAGCGGATCGGGGCAGTCATGGGCAGGACGGGCGACAGCAGCCTGAAAACGGAGAAGTCACGATTTTAGGCGCTTTGCGAGGAGCTGCCTATTTATTGTGCAGCACGCAAAAGTCCTGTTGCTTCAAGGCGTTTGAACGCTCCCTCACACCTTGTCCACAGCTTCGCCCACGGCCTTCGGGGATAAACCCGATGGGTCGGACCTGTTTTCCACACCCCACGCGGAAAATTCGTGCGGATCGCCACCAAAAACACTGGACAAACGTCGAAGCTCGCCGGAAAACAGGTCTGAGCGCCGCTTCTCCCGGACTTGCCTCATTTTTAGGCAGACAATGAAATCCCTTTCGATTCAAGGAGGTTTCGGCTTCCCTCACACCTTGTCCACAGCTTCACCCACGTCGCACGGGGATAAACAGGACTGATCGAACACACAATCCACAGGCCGCGCAGAAAATACGTAGAAACCGCAGCAGAAAACAGTGGACAGATCGCAGACAAGGCCCGGAAACGGTCTTGAAACCACCATTTCATGGGACTGCCTCATTTTTAGGCGAGCCTCGAAAAGCCTGTTGATTCAAGGCCGTTGCGGACTCCCCCACACCTTGTCCACAGCTTCATTCACCTTAGTCGTGGATAAACACAGTTGATCAAAAAAAGGTCGGCATCGATTCCTGCCTGCGCGGCACCGGTCGTCTCTCCGAAACCCGTGCGATGACATCCCGGCCCGCCTTCATCCGACCAGCGCTTTGTTGGTGCAGCGCGCTTGGCAGATAATCCGGCACGGAATTTCACAAAGGTACAGATCGATGCCCCCATTCAAAGCCGTCTTCCTGGACATCACCCCGCTCGACCAGAACGATCTCGACCTGACTTCGCTGCGGGAAGCATTTTCTGGCTTTGAGGCCTACGAGCACACCCCGGCTGAGCAGGTGATCAGCCGACTGCAGGGGGCACAGGTCGCGATCGTCAACAAGGTCAATCTGACGGCTGAAGTGCTTGCAGCCTGCCCGCAGCTTGAACTGGTGCTGGTTTCCGCGACCGGTCTGAACAACGTGGATCTGGACGCGGCGAAGGCACGCGGGATTGCCGTGTTCAACTGTCAGGGCTACGGCACCGCCACCGTTGCGCAACACACGCTGATGCTATTGCTGGCGCTGGCGACCCGGCTACCGGATTATCAGGCTGTGGTGAAAGCGGGCCGCTGGCAGCAGGCTAAGCATTTCTGTCTGCTCGATTTTCCGATTGTCGAACTGGCGGGCAAGACCCTTGGCGTGCTTGGCCAGGGCGAGCTCGGCGGCGCAGTAACGCGACTGGCAGAGGCACTGGGCATGCGCGTGGTGGTCGGCAATCTTCCCGGGCGTCCGCCGAAGGCGGATCGTCTGTCCCTGGATGCCTTGCTGCCCGAAGTCGATGCGCTCACGCTGCACTGCCCGCTCACCGAGCAAACCCGCAATCTGATCGGCGCACGCGAGCTCGCACTGATGAAACCCGGCGCCTTCCTGATCAATACTGCGCGTGGCGGACTGGTTGAAGAGCAGGCGCTGGCCGATGCGCTGCGACGCGGACATCTCGGCGGCGCCGCAACCGACGTGCTGATTCAGGAGCCCCCGGTCGCTGGCAACCCCCTGCTGGCCGACGACGTACCACGCCTGATCGTCACGCCACACAGCGCCTGGGGCAGCCGCGAGGCACGTCAGCGCATCGTCGATCAGCTGGTCGAAAACACGCACGCGTTCAGGTCGGGGAACGCGCTGCGTCGGGTTGCGTGAGACGGATACGGCCTCGCTGAGCAGGATGGTGCGCGCGGGTCCGGCGGCCCGCGCCACACGGAACCATGTGGATTGCCGTTACGACTGTATTTATTTACAGTCCACACATGATCCCGCGCTTTGCCGAACTCCATTGCCTGTCCAACTTCAGCTTCCAGCGTGGCGCTTCGCATCCCGAAGAACTGGCCACGCAGGCGGCGGCCTTCGGTTATGAGGCGCTTGCCATCACCGATGAATGTTCGCTGGCGGGGGTTGTCCGGGCGCATCGCTGCATTCGCGAACATGCGCTGCCAGTGCGGCTCATCATCGGCAGCGAGATCCGGCTTGAGGATGGCCCGGCGCTGGTGCTCCTGGCCTGCACGCGCAAGGGATACGGTCAGCTCTCGCGGCTGATCACCCGCGGCCGCCGCGCCGCCGACAAGGGGCATTACCGGCTGCTGCGCAGCGATCTCGAACACGGGCTGGACGATTGCCTGGCCGTGCTGCTGTCACCCGACCTGCCCGACGAAAGCACCGAGGCCGCCGCCCACTGGCTCGCCAGGTGGTTTCCCGGTGCAGCCTGGATGGCCTTCATGCAGACGCTCGACGGCCGCGACGCCACCCGTCTGACGCAACTGCGCCTGATCGGCGCACGCACCGGCCTGCGCCTCATCGCCAGCACCGGCGCGCTGATGCACGACGCCAGCCGCCGCCCGCTGGCCGATGTACTCACAGCGACGCGCCGGCTCACCACCGTGGCCGATGCCGGGCTTGCGCTCGCCGCCAATGCCGAGCGCCGGTTGCAGGCGCGTGAAGTGCTCGGGCGCCGCTTTCCACCCGATCTGCTGGCCGAAACCCTGGTACTCGCCGAACGCTGCAGTTTCACGCTCGACGAATTGCGCTACGAGTATCCGGAAGAGCTCGTCCCAGTGAGCGAAACGCCCGCCTCCTGGCTGCGCAAGCTGGTCGAAGCGGGGCTGCGCTGGCGCTACCGCAAGGCAGCCTCGGCCGAACACGCCCTCGCCTGCACAGCCAATGCAGAAGACGACCCGGCGCCCGCCAGGGTTCGTCACCAGATCGAGACCGAACTCGCCCTGATCGGCGAGCTCGCCTATGAGGCGTATTTCCTCACCGTGCACGACATCGTCCGCTTTGCCCGCAGTGCCGGCATCCTGTGCCAGGGGCGCGGCTCCGCTGCCAACTCGGTGGTGTGCTGGGCGCTGGGCATTACCGAAGTTGACCCTTCGCTCGGCATCATGCTGGTCGAACGCTTCATCTCGCGCGAGCGCCAGGAACCGCCCGACATCGACGTCGACTTCGAGCACTCGCGCCGCGAAGAGGTCATCCAGTACATCTATCGCAAGTACGGCCGTGAGCGTGCCGCGCTGGCCGGCACCGTCATCAGCTACCGCTCGCGCAGCGCGCTGCGCGATGTGGGTCGGGCGCTGGGTTTCGAAGCCGCACAGATCGAGCGCCTGACCCGCGACCGCTACTGGTTCGACGACGGACAGATCATTCCCGAGCGGGTCCGCGAGGCCGGCTTCGATCCCGACAGCCCGCAGCTCATCCAGCTGCTGTCGCTCACCCACGCCCTGATCGGCTTTCCGCGCCACCTGTCGCAGCACGTCGGCGGCTTCGTGATTGCGCGCGGCCGGCTCGATGAGCTGGTCCCGATCGAAAACGCCGCCATGCCCGACCGCACCGTGCTGCAGTGGGACAAGGACGATCTCGACACCCTCGGCCTGCTCAAGGTCGACGTGCTCGCGCTCGGCATGCTCTCCGCACTGCGCCGTGCGCTCGACATGGTATCGACTTGGCGTGGCACCCCGCTCAGCCTGGCCAGCATTCCGCGCGAGGAGGAAGCGGTGTACGCCATGCTGTCGCGCGCCGACACCATTGGCGTGTTCCAGATCGAATCCCGCGCGCAGATGACCATGCTGCCACGGCTCAAGCCGACGCGTTTCTACGACCTGGTGGTCGAGGTCGCCATCGTGCGCCCGGGCCCGATCCAGGGCGGCATGGTTCATCCCTATCTCGAAGCGCGCACACGCAAGGCCCGCGGCGATGATCCGATGGCCGGTCTGCGCCATGAGATCCGCGCCGTGCTGGAACGCACGCTGGGGGTGCCGATCTTTCAGGAGCAGGTGATGCAGCTCGCGGTGGCGGCGGCCGGCTTCACCGGCGGCGAGGCTGATCAGCTGCGCCGCTCGATGGGCGCATGGCGGCGCAAGGGCGAACTCGAGCGTTACCGCAACAAACTGCTGCAAGGCATGGCCGCCAACGGCTACGAAGCCGAATTTGCCGAACGCCTGTGCAAGCAGATCGAAGGCTTCGGCAGCTATGGTTTTCCGGAATCCCATGCGGCCAGCTTCGCATTGCTGGTCTATGCCTCGGCCTGGCTCAAATGCTTCGAACCCGCAGCCTTCCTGTGTGCCCTGCTCAACAGCCAGCCGATGGGCTTCTATTCGCCCTCGCAACTGATCCAGGACGCACGCCGCCATCAGGTCGAGGTCCGCAGCGCGGACGTCAATGCCAGCGACAGGGAATGCACACTGGAGGCGATTGACGATGAAGCAGCCGGTCCTGATCGTGCACACACGAACCCTGCCGTGCGTCTGGGCCTGTGCATGATCCGCGGGCTCGGCACCGAGACCGCTACCCGCATTGCCACCTCCCGTGCCACACGGCCCTTTGCCGACGTGGCCGACCTCGCCACGCGCGCCGGCCTGGATGCCGCCACCCTGCAACGCCTGGCCGCGGCCGACGCCCTCAAATCACTGGCCGGCAACCGCCGCCAGGCCTTGTGGCAGGCCACCGGCAACAGCCCGCTGCCCGGCATGCTCAAAGGCGCAGCCGGCTACGAAACCGCACTTCGCTTCGCCCCCCCCTCGGAAGCAGAGGATCTGCGTGCCGACTACAACAGGCTCGGTTTCACCCTCGGTCGCCACCCGCTGAGCCTGTTGCGCACAACTCTGCGTGGCATGCGCTTTCTGGACGCCACCGAGATCATGCACTGCCCCGACCGCATGCTCGCCCGCGCCGCCGGCATCGTGACCTGCCGCCAGCGCCCCGGCACCGCCAATGGCACGATGTTCATCACCCTGGAAGACGAAGCCGGCCTCATCAACATCATCGTTCGCCCCGAGCTGGTCGAACGTCAGCGCCGGCAGCTTCTGGGAGCGAAGCTGCTGGGGGTGTACGGACAGATCAGCCGCCAGGGCCAGGTGGTGCACCTCATCGCCGGCCGCGTGGTCGACCACTCCGCCCTGCTCGGCGAGCTCGAGACCCACAGCAGAGACTTCCATTGAGGCAGCACCGGGGGGCTCCGCGCCGCAAGCATGGCGTTGGACGCGGCTCCGGATCTGCGCCAGAGTTCACCTTTTGCACACAACAGGGACAACAGTGAACTCGGAAACGCAGGCTCGAACCGATGCGGACTTCATCATTGTCGGCGCGGGCATTGCCGGTGCCTCGATCGGATACTGGCTTGCGCCCTTCGGCCGCGTCCTCATCCTCGAACGCGAATCGCAGCCCGGCTATCACGCCACCGGACGCTCCGCCGCGATCTTCGTGCCAAGTTACGGAAACGCTCAGGTGCGGGCACTCACCCGCGCAAGCCTGTCCTTCATGCAGTCGCCCCCTGCAGGCTTCACCGGTCACCCCTTGCTGAGCCCGCGCGGGGTGCTGGTCGTGGCCACACCGGACCAGTTGCCACACCTCGATGACTTCTGGCGCGAGCTGCAGACCACCTCATCCACGGCCCGCCGTCTGTCTGCGGCTGAGGCCTGCGCCATGGTGCCGGCCCTGCGTCCGTCGCAGGTCGCGGCTGCGGTGTATGAAGAGGGCGCCTTCGATATCGACGTCAACGCATTGCATCAGGGCTTTCTCAAGGGGGTGCGCCACGCCGGCGGTCAGGTCGTGTGCGACGCCGAGCTCAGCGCCGTCGAGCGCAGCGGCGAGGTCTGGACCCTTAGCGCCGGCACACGCACGTGGACGGCACCGGTGCTGATCGATGCCGCCGGCGCCTGGGCCGACATCGTTGCCGGGCTGGCGGGTGTCGCACCGCTGGGACTGGTACCCAAGCGGCGCACGGCCTGCATCCTGCCCACACCCGCCGACATGCCCACCGCACACTGGCCGATGGTGCTCGGCGCAGCGGAGGACTGGTACATCAAGCCCGATGCAGGCGCCTTGCTCGCCTCACCCGCAAATGCCGACCCGGTGCCGCCGCAGGATGTACAGCCCGAAGACCTGGATATTGCCCTGGCGATGTACCGCGTCGAAGAGATGACCACGCTGGACGCAAGCCGTCCGCGAACCCCGTGGGCCGGCCTGCGCACTTTCGCTTCCGACGGCGGGCTGGTCGGCGGTTTCGATGATCGGGTGCCCGGTTTCTTCTGGGTGGCCGCACAGGGTGGCTACGGCATCCAGACCGCCGCTGCAATGGGTGAAGCCTGCGCAGCGCTGGTGCGACAGGTGCCGCTGCCGGCCCACATTGCGGCCGAGGGGATCAGCGAGACCGCGCTCGGACCAGCCCGCATCCGCAACGCGCAGTAAGTGCGCCTCACGCTGCCGGTCGCACTGCCGCCCGCAGCGCGCCCACTCGCCAGCAAGCTGGCATCACGCACCCGCCGCGAGTTGATCGATCCGCCCTTGCAGATGCTGGCGCAGCAACTGCACCGCAGGGCCGATCTGGCGCCGGCTGGCACACAGCAGGTTGAGCGGACTGGACTCCCCCGACCATGCAGTGCACAGCGCCACCAGGCGCCCATCGCGCAGGTCCCGCTCGGTGTCGAGCCACGACTTGTAGGCGATCCCATGCCCGGCCACGGCCCAGCGCCTCACCGTCTCGCCATCGTCGGCGATGCGGTTGCCCCTGACGTTGACCAGGCTCTCTTCGCCATCACGTGAAAAGCGCCAGCGATCGTGCACCTGATCGCTGAGCATGAAGCACAGGCAGTTGTGGCGAACGAGATCGGCAGGCGTCTCGGGCCTGTCATGACGTTCGAGATAGGCCGGCGATGCGCACAACACCCGCCGGTTGCCGGGCGCGAGGGGCAAGGCCACCATCCTCGAGTCCGGCGGATTGCCGTAGCGGATCGCGATATCCACCGGCTGCTGGAACACATCCGCAACCCGGTCCGACACCTGCACCCGCAACTGCAGGCGCGGATAGTCCGCAACAAACTCGTCCAGCCAGGGCAACAGCAGACGCCGCCCGATGTCTGACGGGATGGATAGCTGCAGGCTGCCACTGAGTTCGAGTTGTCCGGCCGTTGCCGCCCGTCTGCCCTGATCAAGCAACTCCAGCGCCTGCAGACAATGCTGCAGATAGGCTTCCCCCTCCTGCGACAGTCGCTGACTCCGTGTGGAGCGCACAAAGAGCCGCACGCCGAGATCGGCTTCGAGCCGTTTGAGTGAGGCGCTTGCCGCAGCCGGGGTGATGTCCATCATGCGCGCCGCGGCGCTGAGGCTGCCGCCCTGAACGGTGCGGACGAAGATTTCGAGATCCTTGAGCGCAATCATTATCAAATCTTGTTTGAAATACCTTCTTCATTATCGGCGTTTTTCCGCGCAATGAAGTCGTGCATCATCCAGACATTCGCAACGCACCGATCACGAAGAAGGAATCAGCATGAAAGCCATCGCCTATCAGAACGCCCACCCGATCACCGATGAAAACGGCCTGCAGGATGTCGTCCTGCCCGACCCCGTTGCCACCGGTCGCGATCTGCTGGTCGAGGTCAAGGCCATTTCGGTCAATCCGGTGGATACCAAGGTCCGGGCCAACGCCAGCGCAGAGGCCGGTGGATGGAAAGTGCTGGGCTGGGATGCCACCGGGGTTGTGCGTGCAGCAGGTCCTGACGTAACGCAGTTCAAGGTCGGTGACCGCGTCTGGTACGCTGGCGACATCACCCGTCCGGGCACCAATGCCGAACTCCACCTGGTGGACGAGCGCATCGTCGGTCACATGCCCGCATCGCTCGATTTCGCGCAGGCCGCGGCCCTGCCGCTGACCTCGATCACGGCGTGGGAGATGCTTTTCGACCGTCTGCGCCTGAAGGCCGACACCACGCCGACCAACGAGCGTCTGCTGATCATTGGCGCGTCTGGCGGCGTCGGTTCGATCATGACCCAGCTCGCCCGTCGTCTCACCGGCGCCACGGTGATCGGCACCGCATCGCGGCCCGAGACCGAGGCCTGGGTGCGCGAACTGGGCGCGCATCACGTCATCAATCACACCCGTCCGCTCGCCGAAGAGCTCAAGCGCATCGGCATTGACCAGGTGACCCACGTCGTCAGCCTGACCAAGACCGACCAGCATTTCCCGCACATCGTCGAAGCCATCGCGCCGCAGGGCAAGTTCGGTCTCATCGACGACCCTGAACCCATCGACGTCCGCCTGCTCAAGCGCAAGAGCGTGTCGCTGCACTGGGAACTGATGTTTACGCGCTCGATGTTCGGCACCGAGGACATGATCGCCCAGCACCGCCTGCTCGACGAAATGGCCCGCCTGGTCGACGCGGGCACGATCCGCAGCACGGCCGCCGAGCACTTCGGCAGCATCAACGCCGCCAACCTGAAACGGGCACATGCGCTGCTCGAATCCGGCAAGGCACGTGGAAAGATCGTGCTCGAGGGCTTCAGCGGCTAAACGAGGGCCCGAACGCGGGCCTGACCGGCTCGACGGTTCGGCGGATCGACGGGTGCAAAGCATCGATCTGGCACTCATCATGCTTTCCGGGTCACGGGAGAGGTGCAGGCGTCTGCGCCCTCGCGACCAAATGGAGCGCATCATGCAGGCACTTGCCAGCCGTACCGACAAGCACGGAAACCCTGTCCAGATCGGCGATGAGGTTCGCATTCTCAGCATCAGCATGGATTCCGACATCGACGACGATGAACGCGAAATGTTCGAATTCATGCTGGGCGCGATCTGCGAGATCGAACGCTTCGATGCGGACGGCCGCGCCTGGGTGTCGATGTGGTGGAGCACCGGCGAGGGCAACGCCACAACCAGTGTCGGACTCGCGACACACGAAATGGAGCGGGTCACCAGCCACTGCCCCAAACCGTCCGCCTGAAGCGGGGGCTCAGCCGGCCCGTCCTGCTCCGCCGGGCAGGATCAGACCATGACGCCGAACAGGGCACCGACCCCGGCGGTCAGCGCCATGGCGAGTGCGCCCCAGAAACCGACGCGGATGACTGAGGTGAGAACCGGCGCCCCGCCCGCATTGGCCGCAAGCGCCCCGAGCAGGGCAAGGAAAAGAAGCGAACTGCCTGATACCGACCACATCAGCGCCGACACCGGCACCAGCAACACCACGAGCAGCGGCAGTGCCGCCCCGACGGAGAACGCTGCGGCCGAAGACAGCGCAGCCTGAACCGGCCGCGCCGTGACCGTATCCGAGATGCCGAGTTCGTCGCGTGCGTGGGCGCCGAGCGCATCATGAGTCATCAGCTGGGCGGCGACCTGCCCCGCAAGTTCGCGATCGAGCCCACGCCCGACGTAGATGGAGGTCAGTTCCATCAGCTCGTGCTCGGGGTCAGCGAGGAGCTCCCTGCGCTCACGCTCGATGTCGGCCCGTTCGGTGTCGGACTGCGAGCTCACCGAAACGTATTCACCTGCGGCCATCGACATCGCCCCGGCGACCATGCCGGCCACACCTGCAATCAGGATGCTGGAGGAGGACGCCTCTGCCGCTGCCACGCCAAGGATGAGGCTGGAGGTAGACACGATGCCGTCGTTGGCACCGAGCACCGCCGCTCGAAGCCAGCCGATGCGTTGGGTGTGATGCTTCTCTACATGTCGCATGCGGGTCGCTCCACGCACGGCATAACCCGCATGCCGTCAGAAAAAGTGGCGCCAGAAAGCAGAACCGCGCCCTGGGGCGCGGTTCGGGGACTCAGATCAGAGCGTTTCGAGACGAAGTCGGGTGACCTTGCCTTCGACAACATCCAGTGCCTCGATGCGGGCAATGGCTGCGTTGGCGTTCTTCTCCACTGTCTGATGCGTGAGCATGATGATGTCGGTCTGCGACTCGCCCTCGGCCGGTTCCTTCTGGATCATCGCGTCGATCGAGATGTCGCTGTCGGCCAGAATGCGGGTGATGTCGGCCAGCACGCCCGGCTGGTCCTCGACCCGCATGCGCAGGTAGTAGGAGGTGATGATCTCGTCGATCGGCAGCACCGAAAGATCCTGCACCTGATCGGGCTGGAAGGCCAGATGCGGCACGCGGTGCTCGGGATCGGCGGTGTGCAGGCGGGTGACATCGACCAGGTCGGCGATCACGGCCGAAGCGGTCGGCTCGGCGCCGGCGCCCTTGCCGTAATACAGCGTGGCGCCAACGGCATCGCCCTGCACCAGCACTGCGTTCATCGGGCCTTCGACGTTGGCGATCAGACGCTTCTCGGGGATCAGGGTCGGATGCACGCGCAGCTCGACGCCATCGTCACGCTTCTTGGCAATGCCGAGCAGCTTGATGCGATAGCCGAGTTGTTCGGCGTAGCTGATGTCGATCGACTCGAGCTTGGTGATGCCCTCGATGTGCGCCTTGTCGAACTGCATCGGGATACCGAATGCAATGGCGCTCATGATGGTGGCCTTGTGCGCGGCGTCGACGCCTTCGATGTCGAAGGTGGGGTCGGCTTCGGCGTAGCCCAGCGCCTGCGCTTCCTTGAGCACTTCGGCAAACGGCAGCCCGCGGTCGCGCATCTCGGACAGGATGAAGTTGGTGGTGCCGTTGATGATGCCGGCCAGCCACTGGATGCGGTTGGCCGACAGGCCTTCGCGCAGTGCCTTGATGATGGGGATGCCACCGGCCACTGCGGCCTCGAACGCCACCATCACGCCCTTTTCCTGGGCTGCGGCGAAGATCTCGTTGCCATGCACGGCGAGCAGCGCCTTGTTGGCCGTGACCACATGCTTGCCGTTTTCGATGGCCTTGAGCACGAGTTCGCGCGCCACACCGTAGCCGCCGATCAGCTCGATGACGATGTCGATTTCGGGGTCGGTGACCACGGAGAAGGCGTCGTCGGTCAGCTTGACGTCGTCACCCGCGACTTCGCGCGCGAGAACGAGGTTCTTGTCCGCCACCGTGGTAATACGAATCGGCCGACCTGCGCGACGGGTAATTTCCTCTTCGTTGCGTTTGAGGACGGTAAAGGTGCCGCCGCCGACGGTACCGATGCCCAGCAGGCCCACGTTGATCGGTTTCATTCAGTGCTTCCGTGTTGGTCGTTGAAGAATTGGAACACCACGGCTCAGGTGCCGTGACGTTTGCGATAGTTTTCGAGAAAGCGGGCAATGCGCCCGACTGCGTCGCGCAGGTCGTCTTCATGCGGCAGGAAGACGAGGCGGAAGTGGTCCGGTTGCGGCCAGTTGAAGCCGGTGCCCTGCACCAGCAGCACGCGCTCTTCCTCGAGCAGTTCGGCGATGAAGGCCTGATCGTCGACGATCGGATAGACCTTCGGATCGAGCTTCGGGAACATGTAGAGCGTGGCCTGCGGCTTGACGCAGCTCACCCCCGGGATGGCGTTGATCAGCTCCCAGGCGAGGTCACGCTGACGGCGCATGCGCCCGCCTTCGGCCACGAGGTCGTTGATGCTCTGATAGCCGCCGAGCGCAGTCTGGATGGCGTACTGCCCGGGGACGTTGGCGCACAGTCGCATCGAGGCCAGCATGTTTAGGCCTTCGATGTAATCCTGTGCATGACGCTTGTCACCGCACACCACCATCCAGCCGGCGCGATAGCCGCAGGAGCGGTAGTTCTTCGACAGGCCGTTGAAGATGATGGTGAGCACGTCTTCGGACAGCGCAGCCAGCGAAGTGTGTTCGATGCTGTCGTAAAGCACCTTGTCGTACACCTCGTCCGAGTACAGGATCAGGTCGTGTTCGCGTGCGAGCGCGACGATCTGCTTCAGCACCGAATCGGGATACACCGCGCCGGTCGGGTTGTTCGGGTTGATGACCACGATCGCCCGCGTATTGGGGGTGATCCGGGCGCGCATGTCTTCGATGTCGGGCAGCCAGCCTGCAGCCTCGTCGCACATGTAGTGCACCGGCTTGCCGCCGGACAGACTCACCGCAGCGGTCCACAGCGGGTAATCGGGGGCCGGCACCAGCACCTCGTCACCGGCGTTGAGCAGCGCATTCATCGCCATGACGATGAGCTCGGAGACGCCGTTGCCGATGTAGATATCCTCGATTCCTACATTCTTGATGTTCTTCTGCTGCGTGTAGTGCATCACTGCCTTGCGCGCGGCAAAGATGCCCTTCGAATCCGAATAGCCTGCCGAATTGGGCAGGTTGCGGATCATGTCCATCTGGATTTCTTCAGGCGAGTCGAAGCCGAACGCGGCCAGATTGCCGATGTTCAGCTTGATGATCTTGAGACCTTCGTCTTCCATCTGCTTGGCGCGAACGAGCACCGGCCCGCGGATGTCGTAACAGACGTCGGCGAGCTTGGCAGACTTGCGAATCGGACGCGCGGCGGCGGCCTCGGCCCGGAGCACAGGTTCCGTGGGTGCCGTTGCCAGATTCAAAGTCGTTGCCGCTTTCATGTCCTTCGTCCTTTATGTCTGCCCCCGGAATACCGCGGAGCGCCGGTTCGCCACCTGTGACAGGAAAGTCCTGCTCGCGCAAATGGAGAAAAGGTTGCTATCTTAGCCCCGCCGCCCCGGCGCGGCAATTTGCCCCGACCTACTTCTCGAATGTAAAGCCATGAAGCTACATCAAGACCAGCCTGACAGCATCAACACCGTGACCGGCTACGGTGCAGACCATGTCCTGATCAACAAGGTCCGCCACGATGGCAACCTGATCCTCACCGCCGAGCGCATCGTCGCCGACTGGGCGCCGGGCGGCTTTGCCGGACTCAGTGCCGACGATCTCGCTCAGGTGTGCTCGGTGGACGTGGAAATCGTGCTCATCGGAACCGGCGCGCGCCAGCGCTTCCCGTCGCCCGCCCTGCTGCGCCCGCTCATCGACGCCGGGATTGGCTTCGAAATCATGGATTTGCCCGCTGCGTGCCGCACCTACAACGTTCTCGTCGGCGAGGGGCGTTCGGTGGCAGCCGCCCTGCTCTTCGACCCTGCACAGTAAGCCTGCGGCGACGCCCAGTCATCCTGCGGTAATTGTCATGAATACCCTCTGTCCGGTACGCTGCGCCAACACCCACGACAGGAGACGCAATGACAGCAATCCCCCCCGCCGATTTCAGTCTTCCCGCCACCAGTGGCCAGACTGTGAGCTTGTCGGCTTTGCGCGGTAAGAAAGTCGTGCTGTACTTTTATCCTAAGGACAACACGCCCGGCTGCACCAACGAAACGCGGGACTTCGGCGCGCTGCACGCAGCGTTTGCGGCGGCCGGTTGTGAAGTGTTCGGCATTTCCCGGGACAGCCTGAAGTCACACGAAAACTTCAAGGCCAAGCTCGAACTGCCGTTCGAGCTGATCTCGGACGCCGACGAAACCGCCTGCACCATCTTCGACGTGATCAAGATGAAAAACATGTACGGCAAGCAGGTGCGCGGCATTCAGCGCAGCACCTTCGTGCTCTCCACCGACTGCTCGGTGGCGCGCGAGTGGCGCGGGGTCAAGGTACCCGGCCATGCAGAGGAAGTCCTCGCTTTTGTCCAGTCGCTCTGATCCCGCCCAAAGGTCCTCGAAAATGCCAGCTGCCACTACGAAAAAGACGACCCGCCGCCGCGCCGCCCCGAAGACCAAACTCTTCGTCCTCGACACCAACGTGCTGATGCACGACCCGACCAGCCTCTACCGTTTTGAAGAGCACGACATCTACGTGCCGATCATGACGCTCGAGGAGCTCGACAACAACAAGAAGGGCATGTCCGAAGTCGCGCGCAACGCCCGCCAGGCCAGTCGCATGATGGACGAGATCGTCACCGCCTCGCCCGACGGCATCGAGGCGGGGATCGAGCTCAAGGGCCCGTCGCGCGACCTCGCGACCGGCAAGCTCTTCCTGCAGACCGAAGCGATCAATGTCACCCTGCCGGCAGCGCTGCCCACGGCCAAGGGCGACAACCAGATCCTGGCTGTCGTCATGTTCCTGGCCGAAAAGGAACCCGGCCGTGGCGTGATCCTGGTGTCCAAGGACATCAACATGCGGATCAAGGCCCGCGCGCTCGGCCTTGAGGCGCAGGACTACTTCAACGACAAGGTGCTCGAGGATACCGATCTCCTCTACACCGGCACGCGCGAACTGCCCGCGGACTTCTGGGAGACCCACGCCAAGGGCATGGAGTCGTGGAAGAACGACGGCCACACCTACTACCGCCTGCAGGGCCCGCTGACTGCAGACCTGCAGGTCAACGAATTCCTTTACCAGGATGGCGAAACACCGCTCGAAACGCTGGTGAAGGAGCAAAGCGGTCGCGTCGTGGTGCTGGAAACCCTCACCGACTACAGCCACCAGAAGAACAACGTCTGGGGGATTACGTCGCGCAACCGTGAGCAGAATTTCGCGCTCAACCTGCTGATGAACCCCGAGATCGATTTCGTCACCCTGCTCGGCCAGGCCGGCACGGGCAAGACGCTGCTGACGCTGGCAGCAGGTCTGACCCAGGTGCTCGAGACCAAGCGTTACTCCGAGATCATCATGACCCGGGTCACCGTGCCGGTGGGCGAGGACATCGGCTTTCTGCCCGGCACCGAGGAAGAGAAGATGGCGCCGTGGATGGGCGCGCTCGAGGACAACCTCGACGTGCTCAACGGCACGACGGGCGAAGGTGGCGACTGGGGTCGCGCCGCAACACGTGACCTGATCCGCAGCCGGATCAAGATCAAGAGCCTGAACTTCATGCGCGGGCGCACCTTCATCAACAAGTTCCTGATCATCGACGAAGCGCAGAACCTGACGCCCAAGCAGATGAAGACCCTGATCACCCGCGCCGGCCCCGGCACCAAGGTGGTCTGTCTGGGCAACGTCGCCCAGATCGACACGCCCTACCTCACCGAAGGCTCGTCCGGCCTCACGTTTGCGGTCGATCGTTTCAAGGGCTGGCTGCATTCGGGCCACATCACCCTGCAGCGCGGCGAACGCTCCCGCCTCGCCGACCACGCCGCAGAAGTGCTCTAAGTCAGCCGGTAAGGCACAACCCGGGGTCACCCGGGCCGGGCGCGAAGGCGCTCAGGCCTGGGTGACCCCGGTTCCGTTTGCGCCCGCGTTTAGCGCACGGACACGCATCGACAGCGCCCTTGTGGGATGCTGCCCCGATGAAGATTCAAGTATTGCCGGCATCACGCCGTTAACCAGACATGCCCGCTCGACAACTGCTGCCAGGCCCCGGCCGGGCATGGGTTGCCGGGCCCTCCGCCAATACGGAAGCGCGCCCCATGAGCACTACGAACACCAGAGCAGCGGGGAAGGAATCCTTTCTCGACCCGCGACGCCCCATCGTCACCAAGACCGATCTCAAGGGTGTCATCACCTACGCCAATCCGGCCTTCGTCCAGATCAGCGAATACAGCCGCGAAGAGCTCATCGGCTCGAACCACAACATCGTTCGTCATCCCGACATGCCCAGGGCTGCGTTCGCCGACCTCTGGCGAACCATCGCAGCGGGTGCGCCATGGCGCGGAATGGTGAAAAACAGGACCAAGTCCGGGGGCTTCTACTGGGTGGACGCCTACATCACCCCGGTAACCGATGACGGTCGGCACATCGGCTACATGTCCGTACGCAGCGCGCCCAGTCAGCAGGCACGAAGCGAAGCGGAAGCCCTCTACCGTGCAGTCAGTGAAGGCCGCCAGACACTGCAGCCGACCGCCATTGGTGGAGGCGTGTCGCTCGGCGCAACAAGTGCTGCCGGCCTCGCGCTGATCCTTGCACTGGCCGCGGCTCAGGCCTTCGTGGACGGCTGGGTGGGGTTTGCGCTGCTGGGCGTTCAGGCGGCGCTCGCTCTCGCGCTGTGGATGTCGATCAAGACAGCCGTGGTCACGCCGCTGAAGAACATGCTCGGCCTGTTCCGCCAGATTGCCGAAGGCAATCTCAAGGCCGAGGTCGACGACGCCGGCTGCCGCGAAGTCCGCGATCTGCGCACGGCCCTGCGTTCGATGCAGGTGAGCCTGCGCGCCCTGATCGGCGACGTGGTTGCATCCGCCAGCGACACTGCAGCGGAAGCAAGCGCGCTGCATCAGGGGGCCAACAGACTGCATCAGGGCTCGTCCGATCAGGCGGATCAGGTGTCGTCCTCCGCCGCGGCGATGGAGCAGCTTGCGGTATCGGTAGGCGAAATCGCCAGCGCAACCGAAGACAGCGCCAAACAGGCCGGTCAGGCGCTGAAGATCACGCAGGACGGGCAACGCAACATGTCGCTAGCAGCCGAGAACACGCGCCTGGTGGTGTCCGCCGTCGAGGAGAACCAGCGCATGATGGCGGCACTGGGGGCGTCGGTGAAGAAGATCGGTGCGGTTGCCGAGGCCATCAGCGGCATTGCCAAGCGCACCAACCTGCTCGCACTCAATGCGGCGATCGAGGCCGCCCGTGCAGGCGAGCAGGGCCGGGGCTTTGCGGTGGTGGCGGGCGAAGTCACCGAACTGGCCGGTCAGACCCAGCGCAGCACCGAAGACATTGCCCGCCTGGTGACCGAGATCGCGGAGCGTGAGTCCAGCGTCACCGAGAGCATGGCCGGCCTTCAGTCCGGCGTGAGTCGCAGCGTCGAGGCGATTCAGACGCTTGCCGGCGAACTCGAGCAGATCTCGATTGCAAACACGGCCGTGTCATCGAATGCCGAGGACGTGAAGCACATGCTGTCGCAACAGCAACAGGCGTCGACCGACGTCGCCGGCATCATGGAGCGCATGAGTGGAATCACCGAGCGCAATCTCGGCACGGTGGCCGACGTCGAAGCGGCTGCGGCAGGCCTGGAAGACACTGCACGCGAGCTCAAACTGCTGGTGGCGCACTTCGAACAGCGGATCTGAGGCGCTCGCAATCCGCTCAGGCACCCGGGCTTGTCGCAGATCAGTGCCGGGGTGCCGGGTCAAAGCCTATAATCCGGCGATTGATATCTGATTCACAGGCCATGACTGTTACAGCCCCCGACATGCTGGTCGGCGCCAGCTCAGACTTCCTGAAGCGCTTCTCCCCCTTTAACCGGATGGAGCCGGAAGCGCTGGCGTTTCTGGCGCAACGGGCTGCGCTGGCTTTCCATGCGCGCGGGAGCGAGATTCTGACCCCGGAAATGGGGCAGGCGAGGCACTTCTACATCATCCAGCGCGGCAAGGTGCAGTCGCGTCAGACCGGCGCAACCGTGGTCACCGAATACGCCAGCATGTCGATGGGCCCCGGCGAGTGCTTCCCGATCGGCGCCATTTCGGCCAGCCGGCCCTCGACCAACGCCTACGTTGCGGTCGAAGACAGCTTCTGCTTCCAGATCACCGCCGACGACTTCATGCAGCTGATGCAGATGAGCCCGGTCTTCCATCTGTTCTGCACCCAGTACATTGCCAGTCTGCTCAATCAGTCGCGGCAGCAGCTCCAGACCACCTTCTCGCAGCGTGCGGCAGAACAGCAGACCATGACCACGCCGCTGGCCCAGCTGGTCAAGCAGGAGCCGGTCTTCGTCGGCCCGGATTGCAGCACCCGTGAAGCCCTGGAAAAGATGGCAGAGCTTCACATCGGCTGCATGGTCATCGCCGATGCCGAGCAGCGTCCGCTCGGGGTGCTCACCCAGAGCGACCTTCTGCCACGCTTGCTGCTGCCCGGCGTAGACCTGTCCCTCCCGATCAGCGAGGTCATGACCGCCAATCCGCATGAGCTGCTCAGCACGGCTTCGGCCTATGATGCCGCGCTCGCGATGGCAACCCACGGCGTTCGCCACCTGCTGGTCATCGACGCCGATGGCAGGCTGCAAGGCGTGGTGTCGGAACGCGATCTGTTCTCCCTGCAACGCATCAGCCTGCGTCAGATCCGCGCCGGCATCGAGAGTGCGACCGACGCCAAAGCGCTGCAACGCGCAAGCCAGGACATCCGTCAGCTGGCGCTGAACCTGATCGCCCAGGGCATCGGCGCCGAACAGCTCACGCAGTTCATCTCCGCGCTCAACGATGCGCTGACGCGCCGCATCATCAGCCTCGCACTTGAACATCACGACCTGTACGGCATTGATTTCGCGTGGCTATCCTTTGGCTCCGAGGGGCGGCATGAGCAGACGCTGTCGACCGACCAGGATAACGGCATCATCTGGGTCTGCCCCGAGCTGCAGGAGCTCGAGAAACTGCGGGTCCGGCTGGTCAAGTTTGCGCGCGAGGTCAATGACAATCTTGCCGCCTGCGGTTTCCCGCTGTGCAAGGGCAACATCATGGCGAGCAATCCCGACCTGTGCCTCACGCTGGACGAATGGCGCGGCCGTTTCGGCAGCTGGATTCGCGAACCCGATCCGCAAGCCCTGCTCAATGCGTCCATCTTTTTCGACTTCCGCGTCCTCTACGGCAACGAACGGCTGGGCGACCACCTGCGCGCCTGGCTCAACAAGAGCGCAAAATCGAACGCCACCTTCCAGCGCATGATGGCGAGCAATGCGCTGCAGGCCGTGCCGCCGCTGGGCCGCATCCGCGACTTCGTGCTCGACGATGACGGCATGATCGACCTGAAGAAGTCCGGCGCACGCCTCTTCGTCGACGTCGCCCGCATCCTTGCACTGCGCACCGGCGCCGAATCGAGCAGCACGGTCCAGCGCCTGCGACGGGCAGCCGTCAAGATGGGCGTGCCCAACGAAGAAGTGTCGGCCATCATCGACGGCTTTCACTTCATCCAGCTTCTGCGCCTGCGCTCGCAGCATCTCGATACCGAGCACGACGACGTCACCGACAACAAGGTGAACCCCGAGACGCTCAACGAACTCGACCGTCGCATCCTCAAGGAAGCCTTCCGCCAGGCACGCAAGCTGCAATTGCGCCTCAAACTGGATTACCAGCTATGAACTGGCTGGCCAAACTCATGGGCGGCCGCGACGGCGCCACAAGCCCCGACACCAACGTGCTGCAGACCATAGCGGACTGGAAAGCCCTCCCCGCCTGCGACCCCAACCGCCCGCATTTCGAAGCGAGATACACCATCGTCAATACCGAGGCGAGCGGTCTCAACCTCGATCACGACACCCTGCTGTCGGTTGCCGCGATCGGTCTCAACGAAGGCATCCTCACCCCCGACGACAGCTTCTACGCGGCCCTGGAACCACACCCCGCGGCAACACTGGCCGAGTTGCTCAGGTTTGCAGGCAAGGAACCGCTGGTGGTCTTCAATGCGGGATTCAACCGCAGCATGCTCGAGCGCGCCTTCGACACCCACCTCGGCTTCGTTCCGGAGCTGATCTGGCTCGATCTCTTCATTCTGCTGCCGACGCTCTTCCCCGACCGGATCAACCGCAACGCGCGGCTTGCCGACTGGATGGAAACCTTCGACATCGAAACCTTCCAGCGCCATCATGCGCTCGGCGACGCATTCGTGATTGCCCAGCTCATGCTTGCCGCGCAGGCCCGTGCGCTGGCACAAGGCGTCAGTACGCCACGTGCGCTGGTCGAGATGGAGCGGGCGCGACGCCAGCTGCAGCGCCACACCTGACGCACTGCAGCACGCGTTCATCGTGCCGGTTCGGGCCACCGGGTAGTCTTGCGTCATCTTCGCGGTTTACAGGCACCGCCGTGGTGCGTATAGTCCGGGCGATGCGAATTTCCGTCCACCTTCTGCCCCTGCTGCTAAGCGCGCTGCTCGCGCTACCGGCAACCGTCTCCGCGCAGACGGCACCCACGGACGAAGTGACGGAACAGTCAAACCTCATCGTGCGCTACACCAGCGCTGCCCAGAACCTCGTCAACGAGAGCATGGGCTACCTCGGGATTGGCTACCGTTTTGGCGGCACCTCACCCGAAACCGGCTTCGACTGCAGTGGTCTGGTTCAGGCCGTCTTTCGCAACGCCCTCGGCCTTGACCTGCCGCGTACCGCCCATGAAATGGCAAACCGTGGCGACAAGGTAGCGAAACAGGAACTCAAGCCTGGCGATCTGGTGTTCTTCAACACCATGCGTCGCGCTTTCTCGCATGTCGGCATCTATCTCGGCGACGGACGTTTCGTGCATTCGCCGTCCAGCGGCGGCAGCGTGCGGGTCGAGAGCATGAGCACCAACTACTGGGCGAAACGCTTCAACGGCGCCCGCCGACTGCTCGACGACGACGCATCCGGCAAGGGCTCAAGCGCCACACTCACCAACTGAGCGGTGGCGGCATCCGCTGCCGCCTGACGCCAGCGCGCGGCACTGCTTCCCCGCCCCCCTTCCCAGCCTTCACACGGCTGCGCGCTCAATGCCTGCGCCGGCCGGTAGCGCTGCGCTCGGGGCAGGCACCGCAGCGATCGCAACTGTCCATCGCAATCCGTTTGTCCAAAGCCTGCTGCAGTGCGCACACCGAGCGCCGGCAACAGACCAGGCTCACCCCTTCGCGGCTGGCCGCCTCGCGGAAGCGCTGCATCACGTTGTGCCCGATGAAGTCGGTAAACAGAATCACCATCTCGATGCCCGCGGGCAAGGGCGCACTGCGCCGCTGGTGCGCACTGTCCCTGCCACTGACGTGCGCAGCGATCCGGATTCCAAACTGCTGCAACACATCGGGAATGTTTCCCAGACGATCGGCACCAACGAGCAGGGCATTCATGATGAGTCCTTATTGAGAATGATTCGCAATCATGATGACCATTACAAGATCCATTTGCAAGTGCGAATTAATCTCGTTACCATCCAGACATCGACAACTCGTTCTGTAAGGCAAACACTTCATGATCAGAAAGGCTCTCGCATCCGCCCTGCTCGCAGGCTTTGGCATTTACGGTGCTCAGGCTCTTGCGGCCGACAACGAGGTCAACATCTACTCGGCACGGCACTACCAGACCGATGAAGCGCTCTACGGCAACTTCACCAAGCAGACCGGCATCAAGGTCAACCGGATCGAAGCCAAGGAAGACGAATTGCTCGAGCGTATCCGCAACGAAGGCGCGAACAGCCCTGCGGACGTCTTCATCGCGGTCGACGCTTCGCGCCTCGCCAACGCAGACGAAATGGGCATCTTCGCCCCGGTGAAGTCGAAGCTGCTGGAGGAGCGCATCCCCGCACATCTGCGTGCCGACAACTGGTTCTCGTACTCCACCCGTGCCCGCGTCATCGTCTACAACAAGGACATGGTGAAGGCCGAGCAGGCGCAGACCTATGAAGGCCTTGCAGACCCGGCGCTGAAAGGCATGGTATGCACCCGTTCCGGCAGCCACCCCTACAACCTCTCGCTCGGCGCAGCGCTGGTGCAGCACGATGGCGCGGCCAAGACCGAGGAATGGGCCAAGGGCATCGTCGCCAACTTTGCGCGCGCACCCAAGGGCGGCGACACCGATCAGATCAAGGCGGTTGCCGCTGGCGAGTGTGGCATTGCCATCGCCAACAGCTACTACCTCGCCCGCCTGATGAACTCGACCAAGCCCGACGATCAGGCCGTGGTCGCCAAGATCACGCCGGTATGGCCCAACCAGAAGTCCTGGGGCACCCATATCAACGTATCCGGTGCGGGCATGCTGAAGACGTCCCCGAACAAGGCGGCTGCGGTCAAGTTCCTCGAATACCTGGCATCCGATGAAGCCCAGGTGTATTTCGCCGATGGCAACAACGAATGGCCGGTGGTCGCCAGCGTGAAGGTCAGCAATCCCGCGCTCGACAAGCTCGGTGCATTCAAGGCCGACACCCTGCCAATCCAGAAACTGGCCGACACGGTCGGTGAAGCGCAGAAGATTTTCGACCGCGCCGGCTATCGCTGATCACGCGTCCGCGAACGCAAACAGCCCACGCCACCCTTCCGGGGTGACGTGGGCTGTTTTCCTTCGTGCCTGGCCAGCACAGCGGGCGCAAGGCCTGATCCACAAGCACTCATCCAGCCTTTGAATCCCTGCCTAGCGCATCGCGCCTCCGTGGCAGCACGGCTTCCTCCCCCGATCATCGATCACTGCACGCTCTACCGGCACACAACACAGCCGACGAAGCGTGCCCATGGCAAGCGCAGCACGCGCCCCTGCCCGACCCATCAAGCTGCCGGTAGCGAGGCCCCGACGAAAGGCTGCTGCGACGCTCCAGCGCCTCAGCCTGCTCGCCGCCCCTTGAGGATCTGCTGCGAAATCACGAACATCGGCAACAACCCCACGACGACGATGGTCAGGGCCGCAGTCGAGGCCTCGGTCAGACGCTCGTCAGAGGCGAGCGTGTGCGCCTGCGTGGCCAGCGTATCGAAGTTGAAGGGGCGAATCACCAGCGTGGCAGGCAGTTCCTTCATCACATCGACAAACACCAGCAGCGAGGCGGTCAGCAAGCTGCCGCGCAGAATCGGAACATGCACCCGCCGCAGCGTTGCCCACTTCCCGTAGCCGAGGCTGCGTGATGCGTCGTCCATGCTCAGCGTGACCTTGCCCAGCGAGGACTCCACCGTCTGCAGGGATACGGTCAGGAAGCGCGCAAGATAGGCGTAGACCAGTGCCGCGATGCCGCCCGTCAGAAGCAGCCCGGGATTCACACCGAACGCGGCTTCCCACCACGCGATCAGCCAGTTGTCGAGCCGCGTCACCGGAATCAGCACGCCGACCGCAATCACGGAGCCCGGGACCGCATAGCCCAGCCCGACGATCCGGTTCAGCACCAGCGGCAGCCGCGAACGTGCCATGCGTGCAGCGTAGGCCAGCACCACCGCCAGCACCACCGCCAGCACCGCCGTCACCGCCGCCAGGGTGAAGCTGTTGCTCGCGAGTTGCACGAAACGCTCGCCGAACTGCGCATCGCCATCGCCGAAAGCCATCCGCAACAGCAGGCCCGCCGGCAGCAGAAAGCCGAAAAACAGCGGCATGAAGCACGCAAATGCCGCAACCGCGCCCGCCAGCGGCGAGAGCCGATGCCGTATCGTCGAACCCGCATTGCGCGATGTGTTGTTGAAACGCGCCCGCCCACGCGTCGCACGTTCGAGCGCCAGCACGATGACCACGAACAGCAGCAGTGCGGCCGACAGCTGTGCGGCGGCAATGCGGTCACCGAGCGAAAACCAGGCACGATAGATACCGGTGGTGAAGGTCTGTACGCCGAAGTAGGCAACCGTGCCGAAATCGGCAAGCGTCTCCATCAGCGCCAGGGCGGTGCCGGCGACCACCGCCGGACGGGCCAGCGGCAGCGACACGCGGAAGAAGCATCCCCACGGCCCGAGGCCAAGCGAACGCCCCGCCTCGAGCATGCCGCCGGCCCGCTCCAGAAAGGCAGAGCGCGAAATCATGTAGGCGTAGGGATAGAGCACGAACATGAACATGACCACCGCGCCACCCACCGTTCGTACGTCAGGAAACCAGTAGTCGGCCCGGCTCCAGCCAAACGTGTCGCGAAGCCAGGTCTGTACCGGCCCGACAAACTGCAGAAAGTCCGTATACACATAGGCCATGACGTAGGCCGGCACGGCCAGCGGCAGGATCAGCGCCCACTCGAAGACGCGCCGCCCGGGAAAGTCATGCATGGTCGTCAACCACGCGGTGGTGACCCCGATCGAGGACACGCCAAGACCGACGCCAATGCACAGAATGACCGTATTGCTCACGAACTCGCCCAGCACCGTGTCGGCCAGATGCGACCATGTGGCGGTCGTCCCGCCAACGAATACGTTCGAGAACACCGACAGCACTGGCGCTGCGATCAGCATCGCGATGACGACGGCCACCGCTGTCAGCCACGACATGCGCAAACCAAAGCGCCCTTCCCATCCCCTGACTCTCATCCTGCTCCCGATATCCCGTATCGCCATGGGCTGAGGCGATCTTACAAGTAAATTATAATTGATCGCATTTCGATCGCTGCAATGCAATAATCCCACAACCTGCACTGGACCGTTAAATCATGTCCCTTCTGCAACTCGTCGACATCGATCTGGCATACGCCGGCAACCGTGTTGTCAAAAGCCTGTCGCTCAGCCTCGAAAAAGGCAGCATCGGCTGCCTGCTGGGTCCGTCCGGCTGCGGCAAGACCACGGTGCTCAGGTGCATCGCCGGTTTCGAACCGGTGTCTGCGGGTGAAATCCTGCTCGACGGGGCGGTCGTGAGTCGCAAGGGCTACAACCTCGCCCCCGAGCGCCGGCGCGTGGGCATGGTATTCCAGGACTACGCCCTCTTCCCCCACCTCACCGTCGCCGAGAATATCGCCTTCGGTCTGCGTGACCGCGGACGCGACGAGAAGCGCGACCGGGTGGACGAATTGCTGGCGCTGGTCGGGCTCGGCACGCAGGGCAACAAGTATCCGCACGAGATGTCGGGCGGTCAGCAACAGCGCGTCGCCCTTGCACGCGCACTCGCACCGGCGCCGAGCCTGCTGCTGCTCGACGAGCCCTTCTCCAACCTCGACGTGGAGCTGCGCGAGCGTCTTTCGCACGAGGTGCGCGACATCATCAAGGCCACCGGGACGACAGCGATTCTCGTGACCCATGACCAGCATGAGGCATTCGCGGTCGCCGATGAGATCGGCATCATGCACGAGGGCCGGATCCAGCAGTGGGACACCCCCTACAATCTTTATCACCGTCCGCAGAATCGCTTCGTCGCCGACTTCATCGGCCAGGGCGTGTTTCTGCCCGGCATGGTGCTCAACGACGGCCGGGTACAGGTCGAAATCGGCACCCTGCGCAGCGACGTGCCCATCGAATGCACTACCAGTTGCGACAACTGCGAACGCAATTGCAGCCTCGACGTATTGCTGCGCCCCGACGATGTCGTGCATGACGACGCCAGCCCGATGCGCGGCGAGGTGGTGCACAAGGCCTTTCGCGGCGCGGACATCCTGTACACCCTGAAGCTCGCCAGCGGGGCGAAAGTGCTCTCGCTGGTACCCAGCCACCACAACCACGCCATCGGGGAGCGCATCGGAATCCGCCTGGACGTGGACCACGTCGTGACCTTCAGGGGCAGCGAGGCCGGCGCAGGCACCCTGCAACTCGTTCAGCTCCCGGGATGATTCCATGGCTGGCCGGCGCACCGGCATTTCCGCCGCTTGACTCCGCGCTCGTCGAACCGAACGGCCTGCTTGCGGCCGGCGGAGTGCTGACGCCCGAGTGGCTGCTGGCTGCGTACCACAGAGGCATTTTCCCCTGGTTCAGCCACGGCGAACCCATCCTGTGGTGGAGCCCCGACCCGCGCCTGGTCCTGGCACCTGCGCACATCCGGATTCGACGCTCACTGCTCAAGGTGCTGCGCCAGCGACGGTTCGAGGTCCGGATCGACACCGCGTTCGCTGCCGTGATGGCCGAATGCGCAGCGCCCCGGGAACCTGAGGGCGGAACCTGGATCACACCCGACATCCAGGCCGCCTACTGCCGCATGCACGAACTCGGCTATGCCCACAGCGTGGAATGCTGGCGCGACGGCAAACTCGTGGGCGGGCTCTACGGCATGGCGGTCGGGCGCGCATTTTTCGGCGAGTCGATGTTTTCGCGCGAGACGGACGCCTCGAAAGTGGCCCTCGCACACCTCGCCCGCGTGCTTGAACAGCGCGATTTCGCCGTGATAGATTGCCAGATGACAACGCCTCACCTGCTTTCCATGGGGGCACGTGAGATTCGTCGCAGCGAGTTCGCGGCAGGCCTGGAACGATGGACACGGGAAGGCGAGCCACCGGGACAATGGTCATCCGGGCCGCTGCAAGGAATCGACTGGCACCATAACGCTGCAGGAGGAGCCGCAGGCGCACATCTATGCAACAGGACTACCCCTACGCCCTGATCCAGTTTTATGCGACAGCGCCCTATGCCTGCTCATATCTGCCCGACCGCGTCGCGCGCTCGCAGGTGGCCTCGCCCGGTCATCTGATCGATCCTCAGGTGTACAGCGACCTCGTTCGCAGGGGTTTTCGGCGCAGCGGGCTGTTCACCTACCGCCCGCACTGTGATCACTGCCAGTCCTGCGTGCCGGTGCGAATCGCCGTCAACCGCTTCGCCCCCGACCGCAGCCAGCGCCGTGCCTGGTCCCGTCACGCCGGCCTCGAAACCAATGAATGCGGGCTTGAGTTTTCCGAAGAGCACTACCGGCTGTATCAGCGCTACCAGGCTTCGCGCCATGCCGGCGGCGGCATGGATCTGGACAATCGGGAGCAGTACACGCACTTCCTGCTGCAAAGCCATGTCGATACCCGGATCATCGAGTTCCGCGACGAAGGCAAGCTGTGCATGGTGAGCGTCATCGACCGCCTGACCGACGGCCTGTCCAGCGTCTACACCTTTTACGATCCGGACGCGGAGCGCTGCGCATTCGGCACCTACGGCATCCTGTGGCAGGTCGAAGTCTGCCGCCGCCTTCGCCTGCCCTATCTGTATCTCGGCTACTGGATTGCCGAGAGCCGGAAAATGGCCTACAAGGCGCGCTTTCGCCCGATTGAAGCCTATCGGCGCGGGGAATGGGGCCCGCTTGAGGTCGAGGCATAGGCGCTGCGCTGAAACATTGCGGACAGCCGCATCGCTTCGCACCGGCCGAATCGTTACAATCCGGCCCCATGCTCTACAACATCGCCCGCCCGCTCCTGTTTTCGCTTGACGCGGAAACCGCCCACGAGTTCACGCTCGCTTCGCTCAATCTCGCCGGCCGCATCCTGCCCGCCGGCAAGCCGGCCGCGTCCGACGCCGTCGAAGTGATGGGCCTGAACTTCCCCAACCGTATCGGCCTCGCTGCCGGTCTGGACAAGAATGGCGAAGCCATCGACGGCCTCGCCCTGATGGGCTTCGGTTTCATCGAGATCGGCACCATCACGCCGCGCCCGCAGCCGGGCAATCCGCGTCCGCGAATGTTCCGCCTGCCCGAAGTGCGCGGCATCATCAACCGCATGGGTTTCAACAACCACGGCGTCGACGCACTGGTTGCCAACGTCAGCAGGGTCAAGTTCAAGGGCATTCTCGGCATCAACATCGGCAAGAACTTCGATACGCCGATGGAGAACGCTGCGGACGACTACCTGATCTGCCTCGACAAGGTCTATCCGCACGCGAGCTACGTCACCGTCAATATTTCGTCGCCCAACACCCAGAACCTGCGACAGCTTCAGGGCGAGTCGGAACTCGACGACCTGCTCGGCAAGCTCAAAACCGCGCAGACCCGCCTGGCCGACACCCACGGCCGCTATGTTCCGCTGACGCTGAAGATTGCCCCCGACCTCGAACCCGAGCAGGTCATCAATATCGCTGACGCACTGCGCCGCCATCGCATCGACGGCGTGATTGCCACCAACACCACCATCGCGCGCGACAAGGTGCAGGGCGTGCGCTACGGCGAACAGCAGGGCGGTCTGTCGGGTGCGCCCGTGTTCGAAGCGTCGACCGCTGTCGTGCGCCAGCTGGCCCAGGCGCTTGGCGGCGAGCTGCCGATCATCGCTGCCGGCGGCGTGCTCGACGGCCGTGGCGCCAAGGCAAAGATCGACGCCGGTGCGAGCCTGGTTCAGCTCTATAGCGGACTGGTCTATCGCGGCCCCGAACTCGTGCGCGAATGCGTGCGTGCATGTGCCTGAGGCGCTAACGCACTTAAATGCATAAAGCTATAACGCGTCCGGGCTTGAGTGGCCCGGTGCTCAAGGGGATAATCCAGCGGTTAATCCCGGCCATCGGATCATGAGCAGTTATATTTTCGTTGTCATCGGCGCAGTTCTGGTCAACAACGTGGTTTTCGTCCGTATTCTCGGCCTGTGCCCTTTCATGGGCGTCTCCAAGAAACTCGAAACTGCGGTTGGCATGGGTGCGGCCACCACCTTCGTCCTTACACTGGGCGCCGGTTCCAGCTACCTGATCGATCACTACCTTCTGGTACCGAATGATCTCGCCTACCTGCGCACGCTGTCCTTCATCGTGGTGATTGCCGCAATCGTCCAGCTGACCGAACTCGTCATCCAGAAGACGAGTCCCCTGCTGCACCAGGTGCTGGGCATCTACCTGCCGCTGATCACCACCAACTGTGCCGTGCTGGGCGTTCCGCTGCTCAACGTCGGTCTGCGCCACAACCTGCTCGAGTCGCTGCTGTTCGGTTTCGGCTCCTCGGTCGGCTTCACCCTGGCCCTGGTGCTGTTTGCAGGCATCCGTGAACGTCTCGACGGCGCCGATGTTCCGCAGCCGTTCAAGGGCACCGCGATCGCCATGATCACCGCAGGCTTCATGAGCCTGGCCTTCATGGGCTTCGCCGGACTGGACCGTTTTCACTGATGCGGGTCGCCACTCCACCCACGACGAAACACATTCCTGATCTGGCGCAAGTCCGCGCAGCGCGCAGCGGACTACGCTCGCACCCACTGATCGACTGAAACCGAATGCTCTCTGCCCTACTCATCATGACCGGGATTGCCCTGGTGCTCGGCGCAGCACTGGGCTATGCCGCCATCCGTTTCAAGGTGGAAGGCGACCCCCTGGTCGAGAAAATCGATGCCATCCTGCCGCAGACACAGTGCGGCCAGTGCAGCTATCCGGGGTGCAAGCCCTATGCCGAAGCCATCGCGAAGGGCGAGGCCGACATCAACCAGTGCCCCCCCGGTGGTGAAGAGGGCATCCGCAAGCTCGCCGACCTGCTCGGGCGCGAGTTCAAGCCGCTCTCCGAAGAGCATGGCGTGGAAAAGCCCAAATCCGTGGCCCTGATCGACGAGCAGACCTGCATCGGCTGCACGCTGTGCATTCAGGCCTGCCCGGTGGACGCCATCGTTGGCGCCGCCAAGCAGATGCATACCGTCGTCGAGCCCCTGTGCACCGGTTGCGAACTCTGCCTTGCGCCCTGCCCTGTCGACTGCATCACCATGGTGCAGGTGCCCGACACGGTGCAGACCTGGAAATGGAAGTATCCGGTCATCGAACTCAGGAAATCCGCATGATCGCGCGCCTCTTCAATTTCCGCGGCGGGGTCAAGCCCGACGCGCACAAGAACGAATCGGCAAATACCCCCATCCAGGCGGCGCCGATGCCGACCCGCCTGATCGTTCCGCTGCGTCAGAGCACGCGTGCAACCGCGCGCTGCATTGTCAGTCCGGGCCAGCACGTGCTCAAGGGTGAACGGATCGGCGAAGCCGAAGGCACGCTCGGTACCGCAGTGCACGCGCCGACCTCCGGTACCGTCGCGGAGTTCGGGCTGTATCCGTTGGCCCACCCGTCAGGTCTGAACACGCGCTGCGTGGTGATCGAGCCCGACGGCGAGGATCGCTGGGCAGACCATCAGCCCTTCGACTACCACGGAGCAACACGGGAACAGACGCTTGCACAACTGCGCGACTGCGGCATCGTCGGCCTCGGTGGTGCAACCTTTCCCAGCCACGTCAAGCTCGGCCGAGGCAGCGGCATCGACACCCTGATCCTCAACGGCGCAGAGTGCGAACCCTGGATTACCTGTGACGACAGGCTGATGCGCGAGCGCGCTGCCGACATCCTCGCCGGCGCAACCATCCTGCGCGAACTCATCGGCGCGCGCCGTCTCGTGATCGGAATCGAGGACAACAAGCCCGAAGCCATCGCCGCAATGCAGGCTGCGGCGGGCAGCGTCGAAGGCGACGTGGCGGTGATCGCAATTCCTTCGCTCTACCCGGCAGGCGGCGAAAAGCAGCTGATCCGTGTTCTCACCGGCGTCGAGATTCCCTACGGCAAGCTTGGCGCAGAGTTCGGCGTCCAGTGCTTCAACGTCGGTACCGCACATGCGGTGTACCGGGCACTTGCCCACGGCGAACCGCTGGTGTCCCGTGTGCTCACCCTCACCGGCAATGTCGCCCGTCCCGGCAACTACGAGGTGCTGATCGGCACACCGATTGCGCACCTGCTCACGCTGTGCGCCCCCAAACCCGATACCGACCGCACCCTGATGGGTGGCCCGATGATGGGTTTCGCACTGCCACGCCTCGATGTACCGGTGGTCAAGGGCACGAACTGCATCATTTCGGCATCGCCTGCGCTGTTTCCACCACCGCCGCCCGAGCAGCCCTGCATCCGCTGCGGCGAGTGTGCGCGCGCCTGCCCTGCCGAACTGCAGCCCTTCGAACTCTACTGGTTCAGCCGCGCCCACAACTTCGGCAAGGCCCAGGAGTACAACCTGTTCGACTGCATCGAATGCGGCTGCTGCAGCTACGTCTGCCCGTCCCACATTCCGCTGGTCGATTACTACCGCTTTGCCAAGAGCGAAATCTGGGCGCGCGAGCGCGAAAAATCGGCGGCAGACCAGGCCCGCGACCGATTCGAGTTCCGCAATTTCCGGCAGGAACGCGAAAAGGAAGAGAAAGCCGCCAAGCTCGCGGCCAAGGCTGCGGAAACCCGTGCAAAACTGGCGGACAAGGATGCGACCGCTCCCGCGGCCGCAACCGCAGCAAGTGGCGAGGAAGATCCCAAGAAGGCCCTGATCGCCGCCGCGCTGGCACGTGCCAAGGCGCAGAAGGAGGCCGTGCAGGCGCGTAACACCGAAGCGCTGAGCCCGGACACCGAAAAAGAAATCGCCGAAATCGATGCGCGCCGGATCAAGGCTGCACTGGTCGATCCTGCTGCGCCTGCCGGTGAGCCCCCATCCGAACGCTCACCCGAATCCACCTCCTGAGCCGATGATCCACTCTCCCTACATCCGCAAACCGGCGAGCGTCCAGCGCGTCATGCTCAACGTGCTGCTCGCGCTCATACCCGGCATCGCCGCCTACGTGTGGCAGATCGGCGCCGGCATTCTGGTCAATCTGGCCATCGCGTCGGTCACTGCGGTCGCCGCCGAAGTGCTGATGCTCAGCCTGCGCAAGCGCCCGGTCATGCTGGCCGCAACCGACCTCTCTGCCGTCGTCACCGCATGGCTGGTGGCGCTCGCGTTTCCGCCCATCGTGCCATGGTGGCTCACCATGTTTGCCGTGCTCGTTGCCATCGTTGCGGTGAAACACCTTTACGGCGGCCTCGGACAGAACCCCTTCAATCCGGCAATGGCCGCCTACTGCACGATGATCGTGGCCTACCCGTCACTGATGTCGCAATGGCCGGTTGCCGGTACGGTGAGCTTCGACACCCAGCTTCACCTCATTCTCGGCGGACTGCGCGAGCTTGACGCGGTGACCGGCGCGACGGCGCTCGATACCCTGCGCACAGGCCTGCGCGGCGACACCAACGTGGGCGAGCTGCTGCAAACCAGCACCTACGGCCTGCTCGGCGGACGTGGCTGGGAGTGGATTGCCGGCGGCTATCTGCTCGGCGGACTGTTCCTGCTGCTGACCCGCACCATCACCTGGCACCTGCCCACCGGCTTTCTTGCCGGCCTGGCGGTCACGTCTGGCGTGTTCTGGCTGTTTCACCCCGATCAGTTCGCCTCGCCCCTGTTCCATCTCGCCACCGGCGGTGCCATGTTGGCCGCGTTCTTCATCGTCACCGACCCGGTATCAGGCGCAACCACGCCGCGCGGCAAGCTCATCTTCGCAGCAGGCATCGGACTGATCGCGTACCTGATCCGCGCCTTCGGCGCCTACCCGGAAGGCATCGCCTTTGCCGTGCTGCTGATGAACATCTGCGTCCCCCTGATCGACATGAAGACCCAGCCCGCGGTCTTCGGCCATCGCGGAGGGCCGAACTCGTGAGCAACAAGTATTCCGCCATGCGAACGTCGCTGCGCACGGCAGCGATCATGATCATATTCACCGTGGTGTTTACCGCGGTGATGGCTTTCACCTACGACACGACCCGCCCCGCCATCGAGGCCTCGGTTCAGGAAGAGCAGATGCGCCTCATCAACGAGGTCCTGCCACCCGACAGTTACGATAACGATCTGCTCGCCGATGTGATCACGGTCGCCGGCGCACAGGCGCTCGGGCCCGACGATGTCAAACGCGTATGGCGCGCGCGCAAATCGGGCGAGCCCGTGGCCATGATCCTCGAAGCCGCGGCCGGCGACGGCTACGCAGGCCGTATCGCCTTCATCGTTGCCCTGCGCGGGGATGGAACCGTCATTGGCGTGCGGGTGACAAACCACAAGGAAACGCCGGGACTCGGGGACTACATCGATCCGAAAAAGGACCGCAACAAGAAGCAGCCCTGGATCACCCAGTTCGAAGGCGTACGCTGGTCGGAGGTCGATAGCGCAAAGTGGGCCGTTCGCAAGGACGGCGGCACCTTCGACTTTCACACGGGCGCAACCATCAGTGCCCGAGCCATGACCGGCGCGATTGCCCGCGCCGTCGCGTTCGGCGTCGAGCGGGCGGATGCACTGTTCTCCGCCGAGTCGGGCAGCAAGCTGTAGAAGAGGCATTGCCATGAACATGCAGACATTTCGCGAAAGTGCCTTCAACGGCCTGTGGAAACAGAACCCCGGCCTGGCCCAACTGCTCGGCCTCTGCCCGATTCTTGCCATCAGCACGAATATGGTCAATGCGGTCAGCCTCGGACTGGCCACCATCCTGGTGATGGCGCTGGCCAACCTCGCAGTGGCCAGCCTGCGCAACTTCATCCCCTACGAGATCCGCATTCCCGTGTTCATCCTGATCATCGCCGCGCTCGTCACGGTGGTGGACCTGGCGTTCAACGCCTGGCTGCACAGTCTTTATCTGGTGCTCGGCATCTTCATTCCGCTGATCGTCACCAACTGCATCGTGCTGGCCCGGGTGGAGGCTTTTGCAGCCAAGAACGACGCCCTGTCCTCAACCATCGACGGGCTGCTGATGGGGCTCGGCCTGCTGTGGGTGCTCGCCGTTCTCGGCGGGATCCGCGAGCTGATCGGCACCGGTACGCTGCTTTCGGGCATCGAGATGATCTTCCCCGATGCGTCTGCGCTGGTGATTTTCGGCGACGACTACCCCGGCTTCCTGATCACCATCCTGCCGCCGGGCGCATTCTTCGCGCTTGGCTGCCTGATCGCACTCTACAACGCGATCAACACCCGGCTTGCCGCACGTGCCCGCATGCGGCCCGCTGCATCCGCCGAAGCTGAGAGCGCAACACCTGAAGCAAGGCACGCGGCCGGTTAAACATGGCGAAGATGAAGCGCGAGGCCATCGAAGCCTTCTTCCACCGCCTCTCGGCCGCCAATCCGGACCCGAAAACCGAGCTTGAATACGCGACGCCCTTCCAGCTGCTGGTCGCCGTCGTGCTCTCGGCGCAGGCGACGGACAAGAGCGTAAACCTCGCGACCCGCCGCCTGTTTGCGGCAGCGCCGACACCCGAAGCGATGATCACGCTCGGCGAAGAAGAGGTTGCCGAACACATCAAGACCATCGGCCTGTTCCGCAACAAGGCGAAGAATACGGTCGCGCTGTCGCGTCTGCTGCTAGAGCGCCATGGCGGAGAAGTGCCGCAGAGCCGCGAGGCGCTGGAGGCCTTGCCGGGTGTGGGACGCAAGACCGCCAATGTGGTCCTCAACACCGTTTTCCGCCAGCCCGTAATGGCAGTGGACACCCATATCTTCCGTGTCTCCAACCGCACCGGCCTCGCACCGGGCAAGGACGTCCTGGAAGTCGAGCATGCGCTGATGAAACGCATCCCGAAAGAATATCTGCTCGATGCACACCACTGGCTGATCCTTCACGGACGCTATACCTGCACCGCGCGCAAACCCGCCTGCGAAGCCTGCATCGTGCGGGATCTGTGCGGATTCCGCGACAAGACGGCCTGATGCGGCCGCGCCCCAAACTCAGAGAGCGCCCATGTTCAATCCTTCACGTGACCAGGTTCGCACCTTCTTCATCGACGCCTGGCGCAAGCACACCACGCGCGAGGTGCTGACCCCGCTCGAAACCATTGCAGCCGACATCCTGCAGAACCACCCCGAGTACCACACGCTGGTCGAAGACCCGGAAGCCGTCGATCGCGATTTCGCACCAGAGGACGGGCAGGTCAACCCCTTCCTGCACCTGTCGCTCCACCTTGCGATCGAGGAACAGCTCTCGATCGACCAGCCGCCCGGGCTGCGCGCGGCCTTCGATGCCGCCTGCGCGCAACGGGGCAATCGCCACGATGCGCTTCACGACGTGCTCGAATGCCTCGGCGAGACCATTTTCAACGCCCAGCGCAATAACGCTCCACCGGACGGCCTGGCCTACCTGACCTGCGTACGGCGGCGGGCCGGCCTGCTGTGAGCCGGTGCCCGCGCCCGTCTCGACGCTGCGCTAACGCTTGAGCACCAACCCGCTCTGGCTGGCGTACCACGCAGCGAGATCGGCCAGATCCTGCTTCTCGAGGTTCTCGACCTGGGCCGCCATGATCGGGTTCTTGCGGTCACCGCGCTTGTAGTCCAGCAGCGCGCGCAGCAGGTAATCCTCGTGCTGCCCGGCAATACGCGGAAACTCCGGTGTCTGACTGTTGCCATCCTCACCGTGACAGGCGGCACACACCGTTGATTTCTCCTTGCCCTTGAGGGGGTCGGCGCCATGCGCGAGACCGCCGGAAAACAGGCCGAGCACCAGGAGCGGAACCAGACAACGTCGTGTTTGAGCACTCATCGCTCACCTCCGTAGTAGGCCGCGAGGTCTGCCATGTCCTGGTCAGAGAGCGAACCTGCAATGCCCTGCATGCTCTGGTGGCTCCGCTCGCCCGCCTTGTAGGCCTGGAGCGCGCGCACGATGTACTCCGGATGCTGCCCGCCCAGCTTCGGCACGGAGTAGACCTCAGGGTAACTCGTCCTGTACCCCGGTATGCCGTGACAGCCGATACAGGCGGCGGTCTTCGCCTTCCCCGCCTCGGCACTCCCGCCTGCTGCCTGTACTCCTGTGCTCAATGCTGCCATCATGGCAGCCAGAAGCAGATGTCGTCCCTGCATGGTGTCTCCTCTGTGTTGGAAGCAGGCTGAACCGCACTTTTTTGGACTGCATGCCGTTTCCATCCGGCGCAATCCTGCATCTGGTTTTATGTCATGCGTGATTCATCGGGAACCCTAGCCCTATAATCAACAAAAATTAATCAGAGGATTCCCGGATGTCCCAACTTCGCTTCGAAGGCAGCGAGCAGTACGTTGCCACGCCCGACCTGATGCTTGCGGTCAATGCAGCCATTCGCCTGCAACGCCCGCTCCTGATCAAGGGAGAGCCCGGCACCGGAAAAACCATGCTTGCCGAAGAGGTGGCGACGGCACTCGGGCTGCCCTTGCTGCAGTGGCACATCAAGTCCACGACCAAGGCCCAGCAAGGTCTCTATGAATACGATGCGGTATCGCGGCTGCGCGATTCCCAGCTCGGCGACGATCGCGTCAAGGACATCGCCAACTACATCGTGAAGGGGGTGCTGTGGCAGGCTTTCGAGGCTGAGAGCCCGACGGTCGTGCTGATCGACGAGGTCGACAAGGCCGACATCGAATTTCCCAACGATCTCCTGCGCGAGCTCGACCGCATGGAGTTTCATGTCTACGAAACGCGCAACACCGTTCGCGCGCGCCATCGCCCCATCGTCTTCATCACGTCGAACAACGAAAAGGAACTGCCCGACGCCTTCCTGCGCAGGTGCTTCTTCCACTACATCCGTTTTCCCGACCGCGATACCATGCAGCAGATTGTTGACGTGCATTTCCCCGGCATCCGCAAGGCCCTGCTGACCGAGGCCATGGAGGTCTTCTTCGGCCTGCGCGATGTACCCGGCCTGAAGAAAAAGCCGTCGACATCCGAGCTCATCGACTGGCTCAAGCTGCTGGTGGCCGAGGACATCCCGCCCGAAGCCCTGCGCTCACAGGACAACAAGGCCATCGTCCCGCCACTCGCAGGCGCGCTGCTGAAGAACGAACAAGACATGCACCTCTTCGAACGCCTCGTCCATATGGCCCGCCAGAACCGCTGAGATCAGAATCATGTTCAAGACCCTCCTGAACTGGCTCTTCGGACGCCGCGCACCGACACCCGCTCCGCAGCCCGTCACTCAGGCCGCAGGTTTCGAGAAACTCAACCGCCAGGCGCCGCTGCGTGCGGGCCCGCCGGCCACAGCAGCCGCCGAGGCCACGGCAGCCGCACAGGAGATAGGCGCCACCTTCATCTGCCGCGAAGCGGTGCTCAACCGCAAACAGAAGATCGCCGGCTACCAGTTCCTGTTGCAGGAGGCGGCACGCAACCACATCCGGAGCAGTTCCCGGCGGGTTCACCACCTCTACGCCGAAGTGCTGGTCAACAGTCTGGTACATGCCGACATCGGCAAGCTGCTTGGGCCGCGGTCAGCATTCATCGACGTCCCCGACTCCTTCATTGACCACGAATGCATCCTGCACCTGCCGGCGGCCAATACGGTTCTTGTCCTGACACGCCTGCCCGATGCGGGCGCGCCGGCGCACGATGCCCTGCTGGCGATGGTCCGCCGTTTGCGTGCCATCGGATATCGCATCGGCCTGCCCGACCCGGTATCCGAACCGGGCTTTGCCGACCTGCTACCGGAAGCCGACGTCGTCGTCGTTCGTGCCCCGCAACTCACTGCTGAAGCGGCGCTGGCGCTGACCGCAAGCGTTGTCGAACACGCTCCCCGGGCCACCTTGCTGGTGCGCGAACTGCCGGGTCTGGAAGACTTCAATTTCTGCTTCAAGCTCGGTGCCAGCCTCTTCCAGGGCCCCTTCATCACCAGCCGTGAAGATTGGCAGGACCATAATCTTGGCCCCAATTTCGCACGCCTGGCGATGCTGGCCGGCAAGCTGCGCAAGCAGGCGGAAACCGACGAGATCGTCGCCCTTCTCAAGCAGGACGCCGCACTGGCGGTACGCCTGCTGCGATACATCAACTCTGCGGCGAACGGCCTGGCCGAACACGTTTCCTCAATCGAGCGGGCGCTGATCCTGCTCGGCCGCGACAAACTCTATCGCTGGGTGATGTTGCTGATGTGCAGCACGGACGACAAGGAAGGGCGTGCTTCGGCCGTTCTGGAGACCGCGCTCGTCCGCGCCCGGATGATGGAACTGAGCGGCGCCAGGCTCAGCGCGCCCGAGCGCGAGTCCCTCTTCCTGACCGGACTGCTGTCGCTCATCGACGTCGTGCTGAAGGTGCCGATGGAGCGCGCGATGACATCGCTCGCCGTTGCATCCGAGATCGAAGCGGCCATCATGCGCGGTGAGGGCCCCTACGCACCGCAACTGATGCTGGCCCAGGCGTGCGAACGTGTGGATGCCGAAGCCATCCGCAGCGCGGCGGAGCGCAGCCAGACGACCCCAGAGGAGGCTGCCGGGTTCCATCTGCAAGCGCTCGCATGGGCCCTGGAGATCCAGCAGGCCGAGGCGTAATGCTGATCGATTTCTTTCTCCACCTGAAGGCCAGCCGTCTCCCGGTTTCCACCCGCGAGTTTCTGAGCCTGCTCGAAGGCGTGCGCGAAGGCGTCTGCGATCATTCTCTAGACAATTTCTACCTGTGGTCGCGCACCTGCCTGATCAAGGACGAAGCACTCTACGACCGCTTCGACCAGGCGTTCGGGTCCTACTTCCGGGACGTCTCCTCCCTGCCCGGTCTCGACGTCGACCTCCCCGAGGAGTGGCTTCGGGCCGCGATGAAGAAGCACCTCTCCCCCGAAGAGCAGGCCAGGCTCGAGAAACTCGGATGGGACGCCTTGATGGAGACCTTCCGCAAACGCCTCGAAGAGCAGAAAGGCCGGCATCAGGGCGGGTCGAAATGGGTGGGAACTGGCGGCAGCTCGCCATTCGGCAATAACGGCACGCACCCCGAAGGCATTCGTGTCGGCGGCGAATCGGCCGGCAACAGAACCGCGGTCAAGGTGTGGGACCGGCGCGAATACCGGAACCTGGACGACAGCATCGAACTCGGCACGCGCAACATCAAGGTCGCCCTGCGTCGACTGCGCCGCTTCGCCCGTGAAGGCGCAGCAGAGGAGCTGGATCTCGACGGCACCATCGCCGCCACCGCGCGCAATGCGGGATGGCTCGACCTGATGATGCGTCCCGAGCGCCACAACGCAGTGAAGGTGCTGCTGTTTCTCGACGTCGGCGGCTCGATGGACGATCACGTCAAAGTCTGCGAAGAGCTGTTTTCAGCCTGTCGCAGCGAGTTCAAACACCTCGAGTATTTTTACTTTCACAACTGCGTTTATGAAACCGTATGGCGCGACAGCACACGCCGCCACACTGAACGCATCCCCTTGCAGGACGTCATTCACCGCTTCGGCCCCGACTACAAGCTGATATTCGTCGGCGACGCCACCATGAGCCCGTACGAGATCGTGCACCAGCACGGGTCGATCGAGCACATGAACGCCGAACCGGGCGCAGCCTGGCTGCGACGCCTGCTCGATGCCTATCCGGCTGCAGCCTGGCTCAACCCGGAGCCCGAGCGCCTGTGGGACTACCGCAAATCCATCGAACTGATCCGCCAGCTCGTGGGCGGGCGGATGTTTCCGATGACGCTGGAGGGTTTGTCGCGGACAATGCAATCGCTATCGAAGAAGCACTGAAGCGGCACACGCGCCGGACGCATCAGGGTGCGCGATAGTTGTCCTGCGTCATGATATCCACGCCGCACTGCAGGTTCTCGATCCAGTCGAGAAAGCGGTTGACCATCACCTTGCCCTCGAAGCGCGCACCGTGCTGCGGCACGATCATCTCGACATCGAGCTGGCGCACCATGTTCACCCAGAAGCGGCAGATCTTGTTCGAGATCATGTAGCGGCGATGAAAGCCGATCATGAAGGGGATGTGCTCGTCGAAGTTCGTCACCGGTTTCAGTGCAACGTCGTGATCGATGAGCGATGCGCCCATGTCTCCGGTAAACAGAATTTTCGCGACCGGATCGTAGAACTGGAAGTTGCCTTCAGAGTGCATGAAGTGCGCGGGAACGGCCTTGATCTTGCTCTCGCCCAGTGGCACCACCATGCCTTCGTCAGGGATACCGATAATGCGGTCGGAGTAATCCCGTCCGGTCGTGAAGTGCGGCAGGAAGCGCGCCCACAGCTTGGAAATCAGCACACGACAACGCGTGGTAACCATCCACTTGTTCAGCGAAGCAATGATGTCCGGGTCGGCATGCGAGGCCAGGATGTAGTCCAGATTACGGGACGGAAAATAGCGCTGCATGCCCATCAGCAAACCGTTGTAGGTCATGTTGCCACCCGGATCGATCAGGGCGCCATGGTCTCCATCCACGATCAGAAACTGATTGCATTGCACCGCATGATCGGCCTCTTCGTCGACAAGATCGTAGAAGGCCAGGCATACATGCCTGCCGTCGTTGTAAAGCTCAACTGCCATGATCCGGATGCCCCGCAAGAAAGAGCCCGCAAGCGCGGGAAACAAGCCGGGAACTCTACCGCAGACATCGGCTGCCGTGCCGACTAAGCGCGCCATTTTTGACGTCGATCAAAGAACCATTCAATCGCCATGAACACGCGGGCAGGAAAGCAGCAAAAAAAGGGCGACCCCGTCGGGGTCGCCCTCAAGCTGCTGTCCGCACAAGTGCGAAACGGGTGGCCGGAAAACCCGCCGGCCCGGGTATTCGCTATTCGGTGAAGGGTAGCGGCTGCATGCCGAAACCGTCATCGAGAACCTTGATCTTGTGAAGCAAGCCATCGAGCTCGTTCTGCAGTCTGAGCAGGTCGTCTTCGTCAAGCCGCCGCAGGGCTTCGGGCAGGATGCCTCTTGCGGGTGACGGCGCTCTTGCCAGCAGTGCTTCGCCTTCAGTCGTCAGATACAATCGCACGACGCGCTGGTCCGCACTCGTACGCTCCTTGCGGATCAGCCCGCCGGTCTCGAGCCGGTCAATCATGTTCGACGCAGTCGACTGATGCAGTGCCATGCAGTTGGCCAGTTCGCCAACCCGCAGTCCGGGAACCTCGCTCAGCTCCTGCAGGGCCCAGAGCTGGGCACCGGTTACGCCACTCTGACGCTCAATCCACTGAGAATGACGCTGTGCGGTGCGGATCAGCACGCGGAAACGCTGTAGTACGGACAAAGGTGTGACCTGACGATTCTTCTCTGCAGGTTTTTCAGCAGATTTATTCAAGGGATTCTGTGGCTGGGGCATCAATATTGGCTCCGACTATATTTTCTCAAACAATGATTGTCAAAAAATTCGCAGACAGGTGCGCTCTCGCGTATCGTAACCATCTTGCGGGTTTGCTGCCCGTGGAAGGTGAGCTTTTTGCTCAAAACATCGCTTCAGCATGAGTAAGGTTTAGCTGTTTTTTTTCAAACTCAGGCCGGTCATTGAAAAGACCGCCTCTTCATCCCCAAAAATGCCGCCCCCCGACGCCCCCCCGGAACAGCAGCACAATATCCCTCACCGAGCCTTCAAGCACATCGCTCGCGGCAGCCGTCGCTACGCGCTGCCCTGGCTCTCAATCAGACGCTGGCGCAAAAGGCTGCTGCTTGTCGGCGCCGCACTGCTGGCAGGCATCATTGCCATCGGTTTTGCCATCGGCGCCGAGCTGGCAATCGGTTATCACCAGTCGCTGATGCATGTCAGCCCCTGGCTGACCCTTGTGATCGCCCCGACCGGTTTTGCGGCAATGGCCTGGATCTCCAGTCGCTTCTTTCCGGGCACCGAAGGCAGCGGAATTCCGCAGGCAATCGCCGCGTCGCTCACCGATGACGGTCAGCTGCGCAGGCAGTTCCTGTCCTTCAAGATTGCCATCGCAAAGGTGTTCCTGACCCTGGGTGGCCTGCTCTCCGGCGCCTCGATCGGTCGCGAGGGCCCTTCGGTCCAGGTCGGCGCATCTGCCATGCACATGCTCGCCGGCAAGCGCTTCGGCAGGATCGCTTCCAGTCGCGACCTGATCATTGCCGGCAGCGGCGCGGGCATTGCTGCAGCATTCAACACGCCGCTCGGCGGCATCATGTTCGCAATCGAGGAAATCTGCCGTCACCACCCTTTCCGCGCCAACAGCACGACGCTGATCGCAGTGATCTTTGCCGGTCTGATGTCACTGGCGGTACTTGGCAACTACACCTATTTCGGACAGACCCCGGCCTCGGTCACCTGGCCCGATGGTGCGTGGCTGGTGCTGCTTTGTGGCGTACTGGGGGGATTGCTCGGCGGTGGATTCTCGCGACTGCTGATTGCGTCCTCGCGCCAGTTGCCCGGGCGCATCGGTGAATTCTCGGTGTCGCGTCCGGTTGCGTTCGCTGCCGGCTGCGGGCTCGCAACCGCGCTCATCGGACTGGCCACCGGAGGCCTCACCTACGGCACCGGCTACGCCGAATCCAAGGCTGCACTGGAGGGCACGGCGCAACTGCCCGCCTACTTCATGGTTGCGAAGCTGGCGGTCATCTGGCTTGCTTTCGTGGCACGCATCCCGGGCGGCATCTTCGCGCCTGCGCTTGCCGTCGGTGCGGGTCTGGGTGCCGACCTGGCACCGTTTATCGGTGACGGACAGGACCCCGCGATACTCGTTCTTGGCATGGTGGCCTTTCTTGCGGCAATGACGCAGGCCCCGATCACCTCGCTGGTGATCGTCATGGAAATGACCGCCAACCACGAAATGCTGCTGCCGCTGATGGCGACTGCCGTGGTCGCGAATGCGGTCTCGAAATCGGTGTGTCCGCTGCCGATCTATCACACGATTGCGCACTCGCTGTTGCGTAATGCCGAGCACAAGGCCAGCCGCCATCACGCCCGCACCAAGCACGCAGCAACACAGGACACCGCCCCCCCGGACAACAAGCCCGCGACAGAGCAGTGACGCACCGGCGCCCCCCGGGGGG